>Ga0160429_1000132_pt1 | contig 94916 bp, 116 predicted proteins | sample SolpanmetagenomR_FD_108199 | JGI IMG/M metagenome (GOLD analysis project Ga0160429, IMG submission 108199) | Solar panel surface microbial communities from Lawrence Berkeley National Laboratory, California, USA - R | ecosystem: Engineered > Built environment > Solar panel > Unclassified ...
CCTAACCCTAACCCTAACCCTAACCCTAACCCTAACCCTAACCCTAACCCTAACCCTAAAAAATAGCTTCCGCCACTATAAAACCCACCTAAAACTAGTCTCTATAACTTTTGATAATTCTTAACTCCCTTAAATAAGAGCGAGGTTCGTTATGTTAAAGATACCACCAACCCATACTAGCTTCTTAAGACTAACAAGGTTAGTGTAGAGCGTAGGTACGTAGAGAGCGTTCCTAAGGATCAGTTTATGGTAGTTACCGTTAGATTAATGTACGTTAATACGGATGTTGCCGATATAGGTAGCAAAAGTAATTCCGTTAGCGGTAGTAATCTCCACGTTAATCTTATAGACCTCGTTCTTAATGAATAATAATAGGTCGTTGCTCATATAGTCGCTGGCACTAGAATCAACAATCTACGCGGTTAGGAGAGAAGTTAATAAAAACATAGAGACAGCTAGTAGATCTGTCGCGACGATAGCGTTATAACCGGTTATTACGGTTGCGGTTACGGCAAAGCTAGTAGTAGTAATAGCGGAAAATCTAGAAATCTTATCCTTAATAGATTTAATTATTGCCGTTGCTAGTGCTGTAAGTGCCTTCCTTTTATCTAGTTCTAGGTATTGCTTATAGCACTCCCTGTTCTTATACGTGAAGTCTAGATGGGCCTAGTAGTATACGTTAGGATCGATAAACCTTAGTAGAGTAGGAGTACCTGTGAACTGCCTAGGTTTCTTGCTATACTTAGGCTTTTACGCTATAAAATTAGTAGCGGTAGGCTTAATTGCAGCAACATTTATATGAGGTGAGGTTGAACCACTAGGGTTAGGTCTAACGCTAAGCAACTCTTAGCGTTGCAGACCTCTAGACCCTGAATAACTCTTAGCGTTGCCACTTAGACTTCACCTAAATTTAACAGTATATATATCCTTCGTGAGAGTATTCTTAGAGATTAGGTTATAGGCGTGCGCCTAACTATAATAGACTTGTGATCTAAGGTAATAGGTATTATTAACGCTCGTGAAGGTATTTAAGGTAATAGCGTTATAGGCGTACGTCTTACTATAAGACTCCGGCGGTTTAAGAATATTAGTGTTATTAATATATAGAGGAATATTTGAGATGACAATGTTATCGGCGTGCGCGTAACTATAATTATATTGCTAACGGATAGGACTAGTAAGGACGGGAGATTATAGGGGCTAGGTACCTATAGCGCTAGTCGCCTTTTAAGAGATAGACTTATATTAGCGTTGTAAGGTTCTAGTAACGGAAGACGTGGACGCTTTAGTAAAACCTATATTATTAGTATATTACTCTAGACGTGACGGGGTGAGCAACGTAGATAGAGAGATTAGATTAGCTACGTCTAAGATCCTACTAAAACTTAATTAGTAGTTATGTTAGGCGTATAATGTGGAAGGCTTATATACTAAGGGATACTATATACTACTACGGAAGATGCGCCAGCCGTACTAGGTTAATAGATAGATTTAGAATAACTAGCTTTAAGTAATTAGGGATTGATATTACTTAAATCCTCTTCGTTAAGTATATTCAGCAACTCTTTGCTAGCTTACTACCTAAGTAATTTTTAGCTCCTTCTCTTTTATTATAGCTTATTTCGTCTATTTTAACGAGCCTACGCTTTTACCTCTACGTCGCCCTTAGATTGTTCTCCCTGTAGTAGCAAGGATTATAACTGACGCCCTATAACCGCTTCTATGTAGAAGCTATAGAAGCTAAAATAGATGTAAGTAGGTATTTCCCTTACGACTAGTATGTTAAATGGTAGTATATTAAAAAGTAGTATGCGGATTAAATTTAGCTGTAAGGGTAGCCCTTAAGAATCTTATAATATAGAGGCAGCGTAGTGGTAGAATAATAGTTATTAATATATCTTCTAAATAACACGGTACTTTAACTTAAAAATTATATGCATAGAAAGTGCTTAACAAGCTCTATATACTACATAGTATCATAGAAAAAGTTATAATGTTTTTATATTATAATAATGTTGCGAGTTGAACAGCTAATTCAAAGTTCTTAGAGGTGAAGTTTAAAGTTCTTAAACGTTAATTTTTAGCTAATAGAATGAAGAATAAAATGGTTTTAACACTAAGGCCTGAACTCTTTCTAAGCTAATAAAATAAAGAATAAAATAGCTTTAAGCAGCTTTCAGAGATAGAGTTTAGTATCTAACCTTAACCTAAAAGGTGGTGAGTGTATATAAGACTTCTTATCTATATATTACAAGTTGTAGGTAGAAGCCTCTAACTACTTAATTAGAAGCGTATAATAATTTAATAGAGAAGGTTTAACCGATATTATAACCTTATCTATTATAGACTTTACTAACTAATATAGCTTCTTAAGCTATGTCTTATTAATATAGTCTAACCTATACTTAAGAGATATTATTCTATAGCCTATGGAATACTATCAGCTTATCTCTATACTAAACCCTCTATAACCTGCTAGATTAACCGTGATAATATAGCGATAAATAGATAGAGATAGTACTATATTAAGGTCTAAAGAACTAGAAGTAGAGCTAGTATTAGTAAGACGCCTAATTGCTAAATCAACGATAAAATAATAGAAAATAAATCATGTTACTAAGGTTATAGAGTAGAAGAGTACTAGCGGAAAGGCTAAAGTTGCCTAGCTTAGAAATTAAGATTGAAATAGCCGTAGAGCAGATTGAGGCTACGTTAAAGGAAGAGAGATAAGCTAAGACCTCGAGGAAAAATTACCTTAACTCTTACTTATAGTTTTAGGCCTCTCTTCGCGGCCTAAGAGTAAAACTATGCTCGAGCGACCTCTACTTTACATACATTCAACGACCAAACTTCGACTCGAGATACCATACTACAATGTAGCGAAGTTAGCCACTAGCATATCGCATTTAGTGATGTAGACAGCATGCTTTTGGCAATGAGAAGAGCTGTGCTAGTTCTGTGTAGGGGGAGGTATGTTGACCGTAGTGGGAGCGTTGAAGAGTAAAGGGAGGGAGTGAGAAGCACTTCATGGGGAAAGAGAACGTGCTGAGGCGGCGTCCCATGTGCTATCATTTGACTATTGCCAATTCGTACAAAACAAGCTCGTACAAGAAGAGATGGCATGTACGGCACACTTAGTGACATTTCATGTTGCGGGCCAATGCTTGTGCCAATCTTCAAACGCAACGAAGGCTGAGCTCAAGAGTACTTATGATTGAGAATTATCATTTGTTATGATTAAGGTATAGTACGAAAAGGGCCCAAGACCGGCCATGCGAGTATAATACGAAAAAAGATGGATGAAAAGGCCTACCCACGTGTCCCAGTCCAAGCCTAATATTAGGAGATTGCCATCACAGTCGCAGCATTGGCACAAACTCTCCACCAGTTATGCAATTTCCAATCTCCTCTCTATGCAATCTGACCACGGACAGCACCAGGAACAGCCAAGCTGGAATGCACGTCGACGAAAAAGCCGGCAGGGTTGGCCTCGATTTGCTTGACATTGAAAGCAGCCCCAGTGTCGGTGGTTGTGCCGGTGACGTTGAGACCAGTCTTGAAAGGTCCAGTCATGCAACCGACAGTCCTCCTGACACTGCCGTCAGCATTGATCGCGACCGGGTTGGGGAAGGCGATTCTGGGAGAGCCGCTCTGTCCGCGCGCGGCTTCGTGAAGGTGAGTGGCAGTGATGGCAGGGCTAAAGTAGTTGCCACGAAAGTTGTTCAAGGTGATGTTGTAACAGATGGTGTTGCTGTCACTGTTCAGGCCCAGGAGGTATGTGCCTGAGGCGCCGGCAAGACCGCCAGTGGGCGTAGTACCATTGACAACTTGACCAGGCTCGGCGTGGATGACAAACGTGGAGGTGAACATGAAGGGTGACATGGGCACAGGTTGGCAAGCTGGTGCAGCAGGAGCAGCAGGTGCGGCACCTGAACCAGTGCCAGGTGGGTATGCTACGGCGCTCCAGCCTCTGTTTCGGGTGTCAGATTGATTCAATGGAGAAGAAGACGAGGTAAGAAGAACATACCCCTTGGGAATATCATTGGGGCCTTGACCAGTACCCTTTGGGTAGTCGATCTTGGTCCAATCAATGCTCTCCCATCCACTGCCGCAATGTTAGAAAGAGCTCAAGCACGAACAAAGAAGTGTCAGGCATACCCCTTAGGAGGACCGTATTCAGTAGGTGCGGCAGAAGCGACAGCGATAATGGCTGCGGCGGCGGCGATAGTGAACTTCATGTTGATGATTGTTGTGGAGGGATTGTTGTTAGGGGAAAGTTGCTATGGGTTGTCGTAATTTGTTGGAGAAGCTGTTAGTTGGAGTTATTGATGATGATGAGGAGAAGACAATTAGATGTGGCAGAGACAGTTTATATAGAACTCCCAGTCACTGAATCTTGATGCTTGCACCTTCTTTCGACAGAACATTTGGCACGTCATTGCAGTCTATTTGCGTACGGATGGCTTGTAGTCAAGACAATTGGCAAAGTCTTGACTTGAGTGAATGCCGAAGCAAGCCTCTCTTGGCCAAGAGTGGTAGCTGCATTGGAGAAGAGGAGAGGATAGAGGGAACTGTCACCAAGACTTACAGACCAAGAAGGTCATCTCGTTCCTGTACTCTTGATCAGGTGTTACTCCCTCCAACCTGCTGGGCATCTTGGCAAGCTTGGAGAAAAAGGCCAGATGCGGCAGTCATCTTGGCGTCTGGAGAAGCGGGAACCTGATATGGAGAGAGATTTAAAGTTAGAGTATAGTGGACTCCTGCAGTTCGGCGGGAGGATCGCTGTCGGTATGCTTGCGAACCAGGGGAATGTCCATCTTGGAAGTCTTGTTTGTTTATTTAAAAGTGCTCATTGCCAAGTAAGCAGTCTGGCCACCGGGAGGCGCAGCAACAAGATGAACGCTGGAAGCATCATACACAGCAACAACACACCCACGTCACGGCGCCGAGTCTCTTTCTGTCTTGTCTTGTCTTGATATTGGCAAAAGATGATTTTGCTTGCGACGATATTCTGTCGAAGGCTGAGAAGTGGTTGGTCGGAGAAAGGGGCTGGGCTTTGGGTGAAACGTGTTCTCAAGTCAAACATCACACTCGTCATTCCTCCTACATCGGACGAATATTTTGTGGAAGAGAAGTGGCAACAGGTGACAAGAAGTGTGACAATCAGGCGAGCTCGAGGTTCCCGACATTGTTTTCGTCGCCGATGCACAATACTTTTATCTGTTGTTTTGCAGAGCCACCTTGTTGTAAAAACTGTTTGATAGCTTCCGTTGTCCTCTGTGTGGTCCATCCTGTTATATCAGCACAGGCCTAGAGGAGCACAGAATGATCTCGTTGCTCACAAACACGATATTTGAAAATATCATCAGGGCTGCAAGTCATCTCTAGCTTCCTGCTAAACTTGTGACTCCTCCCATCAACCTCATTATTCTTTTTGTTGGTTCCTGCTTCCATCGTATACTACGCCTACTTCTATCCTCTTCGTACATTCCATGGACTCAAGCTCGGCGGCGCTTTCCAAAAGTCTTATTGGATCGCGGATTTCACATTTCGAGGAAACTTGCACTCACTGATCTACACGACAAAATGATCTAGTCGTGAGTATGATATTACATCGACTGGAAGTTTCAGGGATGGTTACCCAAGCATGGAGATGTCAGTTTTGGTGTGTCAGCTTCAACATCATTGCAGTCAAGCCATGCAGAATCACAATGGGCCCACAACAGATATAATTTTCATATTGTTGAGCCCAAGGTTGAAAAAGATTACCACTTCTATAATTGCACAATGTTCTCGGGACTGGCCAAGCTGGAGCAGGCTACTAAAGACGGCTGTCATGGTCTCAAGCTTCTGCTGCAGGCCATGAAAGTGTCGGTAGAGCTCAAACATGACAATGATACGGCTCAATAAGACGATGAGGAGGGCATTGCCCCGTTTGTAACCACCAGATCGACCAATGGAAAAGTACCGAGCATGACGAACCAAGAGATGGATATTAATATTACTCTCCTTATCTTCGTAGACATTAGGACCACATCTTCGCTGGTATTAGTCACAGTATGGTGAGTCCAGTTGTCTGTTGCAGAACCGCTTCGCCTCCTAATTATCGATTAGTTTGGAGTTACGCTCGTTCTCACCCATCCTGAATAGCATAACAAGCCGAAGAAGGTGCCTCACGACACATTGTTCAGGTACAAATTACATTACACTCTCTGGTCTCGGCCACTCAGCCTCACCTCTCACAAACTGCCTTGACGCCCATCTGTTCGATTCGATTCCACCTCTTTCCACCTCGAACGCTGAACGTCATCAAATGACTCCGAATTGGTCCAAGAATGACGACGAGCCTGCTCATCTTGCAGCTGACTTTGTAGGGTTTTGACTGGGCTAAGCCTCTTTGCCTGTACATTTGAGTAACACAAAAGCGTCGTAATAGGACATCGATCGAGCTCGGTATGGCTACATAATCTTCTTTGCTGGTGCTAGCCTCGCAAACTGTGGTCGATCTCTTCTCCCACTCACTATTCTCGAGGTTGGGAATGAACCTCAAGAATTGATAGTGATAAAACAAGCCACTCGTGTTTGATAAACAACTCCTCTCGGAAACGATTTCTGCTCTCGGCTAAAGTAATATTAATATTCTACATTGCCGTCTACTTCTATCTTTTTGAAAACGCTGCACACCAAGCATATCCAAGGAAGAAGTCCACCTCAACACCTTACAAAAAGCCACCAAGAACTATGTACAAGCAGCGTTCCTACAGCTTACTCTTCATCATAGCCACGCCCTTGCCCTTCAGCTCATCCGCCAGAGACTCTTCATACATTGTATCCAACTGTTTCCTATACTTCTTCGCTGCCTGCGGTCTCTTCAATTTAAGCCTACACTACGTGTTAGTACATGGCCTCGACTTCCATTTGATCGGATAATTCAAACTTACGTCGGTGTCAACAGCTCGTTCTCAACGGTAAAAGGCTCCAACATGAGTACGATATTCCTCACTCTCTCATAGTTATTGAACTTGCTCTTCCGACCAATCTTATCCAATTCCTTGATCGCCTCCTTCCTCACCTTCTCGTTCGCCGCAGCAGCCATAATGGCTGGGTAATCCGTCGCACCAATGGTCTTACCCAGAATCTTGCCTGCAAACACAGCAAAAGCATCCGGCATAACTGCACCAATCATTACAAGGAACGCTTGTGTGCTATCTCCATGCACGAAAGCTGCCGAGATCCAAGGACAATTCGCCATGTACACATTCTCGATGCGCTCCGGAGAAACATACTCTCCCTGCGCCAACTTGAGCACATTCTTCCTACGATCAATAATCTTGAAGCGACCGAGTTCATCAATCGTGCCGATATCGCCAGTCTTGAACCAGCCGTCTTCAGTGAATGCTTTGGCAGTCTCTTCCGGGTTTTTGTAGTATTCCTTGAAGACCGCAGGACCGCGGATCAGGATCTCACCGCGAGGGAACGGCTTGTCAGAGGACAGATACTCCATATCAGGGACGTCCAAAAAGCACATCTCGACACAAGGGGCAACTGCACCGCAGTTTCCGGGGCTGAGATCGCCTGCGAGTTGGAAGAGGGAGACGGCATACGTCTCCGTGAGGCCGTAGCCTTGCATGATATGTGTTGGCATTGCGACACGGAGGAGCTGGTGGAGGGATGGGTCTAGTGGTGCGGAACCAGAGACCATGTATTGTGCGCGATCGAGACCAAACATTTTGAGGATGGGCTTGGCCCAGATGCGGTCGTACATGGCGCTCTTGTTGGTCGCGCCGGGGGAGTCTGGTGATGCCATTGCCGCGAGCTTGGTGGAGACGATGTGACGTGACATTGCGCCGTACCAGCCTGGAGCATTGACTGTGGTGGCACGGACAGTCGCACCAAAGCGATTGTAAATACGGGGCACAGATGTGAAGCCAGTTGGGCGGACGAGCTTTAGATCGTCAACAATCTCGAGAGGGTTGCCATGGAAGTAGGCGCATGCAACACCGGCGCCGAGTCCAGATTGTTCCGAGTTGCGTTGGTAGATGTGTGCGAGGGGTAAATAGGAGAAGCCGACATTGGTGGAGGATTGAGGACAAGCAATGAGACTGGATCCTGATGCTGCGACTGCGTTGGAATTGGTAAGAACGACGCCTTTGGGATTGCCAGTCGTGCCACTCGTGTAATTGATCGTGACAGGATCTTCTGGTCTACATGGCACCATGGGAAGGACGGACTGTTCTCCTAGCGCCTCAACACTTGTGAATTGGACAATCTTGACATCAAGATCGCTAGCCATTGCCTTCAGGATATCTGCCTTTGAGTAGCCTGTTGGCTCACCCGCGTCGATTGGGTCCATACAAATAATGACCTTTAGTGTAGGACATCTCGGCTTGAGCTTGAGCAGAGTTGGGACGTGATTCAGAGATGTGACAACGATGGTAAGTGTAGCGTGGTTGATGATGTATTCCGTCGTGTCCGGTCCAAGAGTATCATATATAGAAACACTGTAAAGGGACTGCGACAAGCAACCCAAATCTGGAGCGAAATTAGTCTCAATTTTCAATCATCAGCTGATCACAGTTCCAAGGAGTCTTACCAGTAATCTGCCATTCCGGTCTATTCTGACACCACAACCCAATACCATGACCAGTGCCGATAACACCTGCTTGCATATGCAGTTCAACCAATCCCTTGCCGAAGTTCTCTCTTCTCCGCGCAATGGTCTGATAATCTTGCCAAACATAATCACCGTATGTCTTTGTCACTGGATCATACGGACGATGTCCTAATGCTCGATTTGTCGGTACTGTCCTAACAGTAGTCTCGAACTGTTCGTGCGCAGTTCGTACATTGGGGTCCAGGTTGGTGAGTATCTTGTCTTGAAACCGCCAATGTCTGTAGATGGCGGAACGGCCTTCCTGCTGTGTGCCGGGGATGGCTACGCTATGGGGTTGTCCTGGTGGTGGTGCTGGGACATACTGAGCAGCAGCCAGCACAGAAGGTGTTTGGGAAGCTGTGAGTAGGCCCATGTTGTCTATTCAATCTTCTGGTATGGGATGGACGAGGTATAGGTGCTCGAGGGTGTCGTAACCTTGGGGGCGGAAACGACGAGACCGGACGGGGAGGACCAACTATACAGGCGGATTACAGTATTGGAGACAGGGAAATGAAGATTCCGAGTAGAGCGAACGGAGGCAGTGTGCTAACAGACAACACTGACCAGCGATATACAAGGACAGAGGCAGGGAGGAGGCGAAGCGACTCGAGGCAAGAAAGCAGAAGACCGCACGTCAGGCCTCGGAGCATGTGGCTAAGAATGCACATTGGCGTTTGCGATAGCCGAGGTGTGGGACGAGATGTGGAGTTGTACCAAGATCGGCATATTTATATTACAAGGATCAGTGCGTCATGTAATCACTTATTGGGCCTACTTAAGAAGGATAATGTCTCTGAACTAAGCTTATGGAGGCCGCCTCCGATATTACAATACTCATGCAAGTGAGTGGGACTCAGTCTTGATTTCCCACTGGAGATTCTGACTACGAGCATGGTCCTATACTACTACGTTGCTGCATGAACAACCTTTGTCAGTTCGCTTAGCTGCCCTTCTGCACCCAGAGCAACCGTCACGCTTTTTATTCCATCCACAACAGTCACTGTCTGATATTGTGACTTCAGCTCCGTCTGCACGATAACTTCGTCCACTGGCGATGCCACTCGGACGTGCACTTGTGGGTATGCGCAGATGCCTGCTTTGAGGGGTAGCAGCCCTATACTCTGCACAATCTCCTCCCCTTCTTCTGCTTTGAATCTTGTAACGCGGGAGCCATTGACAAGCCAGGTATCCGGCGGCATGTCCAGCTCGTAGACAAACTCGCGATTTAAGAGATGTTGCCGCGCCCATATCGTAGTATATGAAAGCCGCAATGTAGCAGCTTGAGGTTCACCACAGATGAGAGTAGAACTTTGATCGTCAATTGACAGAGAGACCGCAAAAGCGTATGTCACCTCTGGGAGCTGAACGTCGATGAGCAGTTCTCGACTACTGTCCCTTATTCGGGATGATTCTGATGTGTTCTGCATCTGTATTGGTGTTTGTGCCTACCTACGTTAGTGATAATGACGGGGATGGATGTTATTCGTGTTTTGCACTTACATTGTACCAGTTTCGTACCCAGTCTGCCAACTCTGTTGCCTGCTGACTGTACAGAGAACGCATTGTATCCGCCAGTCCAACACTTGCATATACTGGTAACTGTATTTTTCCGCTCATCTCTGCATGCTTCCAATCTATGGTCCTCGTGGCGATTTGCATTGTCTCCTGGAAGCTATGTGAGAGCATGCCAGCATACATCGCGTAGGGAGTGTCTGCAAGATCATGCCTCAATTTTTCCGCCAATCGAGCAACGAAGTCTTGTGCGATATCTTTGTACTTGACTCGCAACACCAGAGGTTGATCCTCTTCGTGATTATCTACATGTATATCTTTGACATGCTTTACGCGATAGCTCACACACAATGGGTGCGTGTTCGATACGAGGGCTATCGAGTTCTGCTTCGAAAGTGGGCGTGTTTGATACTTCTTCGAGGGCTCTAGTCCAACATCCAGGACCAAAAGCGGCCGTTCGGTCACAGATCTTAACCAGAATCTGGAAAGTATCGACTCCTGCTTAGTTGTATCTTGCACGCTCACATCCAGAGGTACTGTGATATCGACCCGTGACGACGACTTGAATATGAACTCACCAGCATCCGTTCGATACTCGATTTGCATCTTGATGAACAGTTCCGTTGCTGTATAATCTGCTTTATAAGGAATACTTACACGTATTGTTGAGTGTGCAGCACATGCCTGTAAAAGGATTTCCCCTGGGGTTGTACTGAGTTTTATCGTATTTTCACTGTTTAACGTTGTGGCTTTGGCAGTATAAATCCACAAGCCCGCGCTTGCCGCTCGAATAGTGACACGACCTCCATGTATCATGCTTTCACCTGTCTCTATCACGAGTTCCAGCTGTCTTTGCTGCTGTAAGTGGATAGGGGAACTTTCCTGTATATAAGCGCTGACAGCACCTGACCTGGGGTAGACCAGTACGCTGTGAGCTTGCGGTTGATATTGTTGACTCTGCTCCTGACTCAAGTGACTAGTCAAAGCTTGTGGTTGCTGTGAGAGATCGTGCGTGAATAGAATTCGACCTGCTTGTAAGATAATACGCTCAACTCTGAAAAGGCCAAATATGTTGACCTAGAATGCAGGTCAATAATCTGCTTGACGTTTTGATGTGACTAGCGATTCGTGCTTACATTGCTGGTTGGACAGAGTTGATTGAGTCCACTGCCCAATTCCAATAATTGGCCTGTCCGCAACCATAATTCCTCATTCTTTTCACCATCAAGTGGAACAAGTTGGACCTTGACACTGTCCAAAGTTACTGGCGCAGTCATGAAAGGACGAATTTTGACAGGCAACGAGAAACCGTCTCCATCTCCTTCGAGACTGATATCCTTGCTCACCGCAATCAGCTCAAAATACATCGTCAGAGGTGCCGTAATGTCATATGTAAGCTCTCTGGAACCGACCACGAGATTCTCAAAATGAGAAATTGCGTCAGCTTCGTCAGAAGCTACATGATTGTTCTCATTTTCGAGGTTGTTTACCACAGCTTTGGTTCGTTTTCGTCCATGACGAACCGATGATCGCACTGCTGAAGTTGACTTTGCCAATATAGTAAGACGCACGCGCACAAGCTCATCTTTACGATTGAGTCTACGGAGACATTCAGCATACTTGATGAGTATTGACATCTCGATATGATTCCAGTCGTCGAAGGTTGATATCAGCTTACTGAAATGAGCTGCAGCCGCCGCGAAATCGCCCGCGTCGAATCGCAGCAGTACTTGATCAACTATCAGCTGTTCCGCGGCTTTTGTGCGATTGGTCACAGCATAAAACCATGCTGCATGATCACTGAGCAGTTCATAAAGATGTTGATAGTGCTGCTGGGAGTTCATTGCTTGTTGTAATATTCTGCAATCTCCAAGGGCATTGAAAATCTCTTCTTCTGTGAGCCGTGTCTCCTGGACAATCTCGTGGTCCGGACTTCGAGCTATGTGGCGATGCAAGCTTTCAATACGCCAGCCACGAATATCTCCAAGCTGTGCCAGTACTCTACGCTGCCTTACAAGAAGGTCAGCCCTGCATGCAGCAGCATTAGCAAGCTCGGGGTTTCTTATGACCTCTACTTTACTCAAATCTAAATTGCGTAAGTATAGCTCATCTTCATCGAGATTGGTAGGCTTGATCGTGTCCTCTTCTATTGTAGTAGCCAGAGACGACTGGCGTTTCGGGAACGAATGTTTTCGTACAGGCTCAGCCTTGGCCTTTACCTCACGCATAGAAGTTGGACTAGCAATAGCCGACGTGACTGTCTCATCAAGGACTTGCTGTAGTAATCGGAAGGTCCATGATGCGACTATCAGGTCGACAAAGAGGTTTATCTTATCATCTTGCCCGTCAACTCCGCTCAAACCGAAGGCAAAATCTTGTCGTATTGTGCGTCCCATCAAGGACGCGAATTGTGACGCACGGGATGACAAATCTGCCAGTGGTACTGCGTCTTGATTCTTATGAGCAGTGCTCTCAGACGAAAGCCGCGCTAGTGTAGTCTTATTGTTCTGGAATGTCGGGGCAAGTCTTGCCAGTTTGAGCAACAGTGCCATCTGCCGTAGAAATATGTAGCATCTAAAATCAAATACAGAAATCTGATTAGAGACTATCATCCCTCGATAATCTTTTGTGTCTACATCCAGTGGTGCGAATGGTGACCATTCTGATCTGTCGACACTTCCATCTTCCAATCCTTGCATCGCACTCTTCAGCTGATTCTGTAGGGCAGTGGTATTCATAGCTAATCGACTTGCCTGACTCGAAGCTGTCTCGCATAGCTGATCCACAATGGTGCTATCCAGCCCAACGGCAAGTTCGTCGTAACCAAGTAAGGCATCTTCTGTCAACCCTACTGCTTCGAAGGCTTGTGCAAGGCCTTCCTTCAGTATGAAGAACGTACAAAAGTTCCAGCCAGGAAGTGATCGCTGAAGCTCCTTCTCGCGTACATCTTCTTCATATTGTGCGACCCGAAGATGGAAAGATGAAAGAATGAGACTCTTGAGCTTCCCAACGAGATCATTCCAGGCAGCTGCCTGTTCTTGGACACTTTCTGTGATGGGCGTTACACCTGCTGGTAAAGTCGCTCTGAGTAGACCTGCTGGAACAGCATCTCGTGCAAGTCGTATTTGTGCTACTCGTTCGAAGCCAGCTTTACCGGCCTCGTTAAAATCTGCTCGCAGCTTTTCCAGTAATGGGCGATTACGCTTTCCGGGGAACTTGGAGGACCTCTCTTTGACGTTCCCCGAGTCGTCTTTCTTGGCCCTGAAGCGAGGCTGCGCAGCTGCAGCTGTATCCGGTAGGACAACATGCAAGATTAACCACTCGAAAGCATCGTGGTCGGTTAGTGCACCACTGTTCTGAGGAAGTGTCACGTGTTCTTTGATCCAGTCACGTATTCTCGGACGCCACGTCGATTTGTAGAGATCTTTGTCATCACATCTGAGTAAGAAGAGTTTTAGATATGGAGTCGGTCGCAAACCAGGAATCTGATGTCTACGCTGATTTGCCGATCCACCCTCACTGTCTATAGGCGCCGCAGTGGTGCCATTATCACTCGTCTCAGACAAAGCACCATCCAGTGATATGTATCTAGATGATCTCTTACTTGTTGCAGGGATAAAGTCAATATCTAACGAAGCAATTGCTCTCAATGGCCGAGTTGTCGACTTCCAGTAAAGGTTTCTCAGCGGCAGATGGGCGGACAATTGCGGCCATAACAAGGGAAAGACTCCATCAGGGTCGTGATATTCCGTAGTCATGCTACCGCTCGAGCATTGTCGTCGATAATGTAAAGCTCAAAGTGGATCTGACTTTTACCATGCCGTTTCGTTTCAGGGCGGTGTTTCAGGTTTTGGGTCACGTGTTATTTATTGCCACCATAAAGATTGTAGCGAGAAGCAATGAGTACCAGGTAAGGATAATCATTGCTATATGCTCATACATGGTAATATCCGCTATGTTACACAAAATTGTCGTATCTGTTCATCAGATCATGGTTCCCCTGCATGTCTATTTCTGGCCACTAGAGCTTCGCTTTCACATTCTCCTCAAAGTTCTTCTTCAATCTGCGTTCCACGGCCTCAAGATACTCCTTCGTCACAACATAGTCCTTCCTATCCTTCTTTCCGCATGCCAAAGCCAAGTCTTTTGTCATGATACCGTCAATGTCTACAGTGTCCACACAAGCCTTCTCTAATGCCTCTGCCCATGCAACGACTTCTGGGGTGTCATCCATTATGCCTCTTTGTACTAGTCCACGAGTCCACGCGAATATCGATGCGATAGGATTAGTCGATGTTTCGCGACCTTTTTGGTGCTCGCGGAAGTGTCGTGTGACGGTGCCGTGTGCTGCTTCAGACTCAAAAGTCTTGCCATCAGGTGTAATCAGAACGGAGGTCATCAAACCGAGAGAACCGAAACCTTGAGCAACAATATCGGATTGGACGTCACCATCGTAGTCTATGGGACGACATGTTAGTAAGATATCTTTACCAGCCAACTTGTTCTTGCGAATACATACTCTTCAGAGCCATGATATAACCACCCTCACTCTTCATCATTTGCGCAACCATGTCGTCGATCAATCTGTGCTCATACCAAATCTTCTTTTCCTCAAACTGCGACTTGTATTCCTTCTCATAGACCTCCTCAAAGATGTCCTTGAATCGTCCATCATATGCTTTAAGGATAGTGTTCTTTGTCGACATGTATAGGGGCAGGCTCTTGGACAGCGCAAGCTTGAAACTGGCATGCGCGAATCCTGTGATCGACTCGTCTGTGTTATATTGCGTTTGTGCCACACCTCCACCATTCTTGAACTCGAAGACCTTGATGACCTCTGGCTCACCACCATTCGCTGGTCGGAAGACCATTTCAAGAGTGCCATCCTCCTTGATCACCTTGTCCTTTGCCCGATATTGGTCGCCGAATGCGTGGCGCCCAATGATAATGGGTTGTTTCCAGCCCGGTACTAGTCGAGGGATGCGAGGAATGACAATGGGTTCGCGGAAGACTGTGCCTCCAAGGTGGTTACGAATAGTACCGTTGGGCGATAGCCACATCTTCTTGAGCTTGAACTCCTTCACTCTTGCTTCATCTGGTGTGATTGTTGCGCACTTGACACCAACCGAGTACTTCTTGATTGCTTCGGCCGCATCGACAGTGACTTGGTCATTGGTTTCGTCTCGGTATGGAAGACCGAGGTCGTAGTACTTCAAGTCGACATCAAGGTACTTGTTGATGAATCTGTCTTTGATATCTTGCCAGATGATACGGGTCATCTCGTCACCATCAAGCTCGACCAGCGGGCTCTTGACCTTGATCTTCTTAATTTCAGACATTTTGCGGATGGATTGGTATGATAGGGTAGCAGCGGCAAAGGGTGCGCGTGTAGTCAGTCTGGCGCAGCGAGTGACTGTGGGAGCAAGAGAAAAGGTGTTCATGGTGGTTTGATAGGAACCGAGGGAACAATGAGTGGAGGGGGCTATTTGATGCCGAGGTCGTGTATCAGACGAGTTGAACAGTGTTGCGCACACCGCCAAAGATGTTGTCTGTAGTATATGTGCTTCTTTCGGGAACCACGAAATGGAAAGCTATGGCAGCAGGTTCAGCAGGCTACGAGTTTCTTTAAATTTCACGCATTATCAATAACTGTTCGTTTTTGGAAAAAAGAGCTCCCCGCGATCGGCTCTACTCCTACTTGCTGCCCCACTTCCAATGCTTGCTTCTTGTCACCAGTCTTACTTAGCGTTTCATCTCGAATTGCTCGTTATCAGCCTAAATTACTTGATATGAATGATGTGAAATCGAAGTGCTCCGTCCTGTCAGGATGGACTACGAGTTTGATTTTACTACTGTCGGACGAGGACAGCTGACTGGGCGCTAAGGCCTTCGACAGCTATCGAATTCACGGCCTTCGTACTAGCAGATCAGTGTCGTGACAGTGCCGTGGACTCATCTCGAGAAGAACATGGACAACTTTCCAAGTTAATGTGGTCCGTATGCATCCCGGGCTTTCTCCAAAACTCGCATCCCTTTCCTCCTAGCTTCCACGGCACGAATGTATCTCTCGTCTTGCATTCCACCACTCTTAGTCCCTTCACCGGATGACAGCAACATCAGGACCTGCACTTCAACTGAGTCGCTACTCTGCCGTGTTCTGCTGCTGCCTGGCTTTCTGTATGCAACGTATCCAATCACTGTAAGCCATGTCCCAACCTCGAAGAGCTCCTTTGGGGTGACAGGTGGAAGCACGAGGGACACGTCGAGTAGAGCTTGGACGCTTTGACCAGAGCCTTTGACCTTTGTCGAAGTGTGGGAGGGATACTTGTCAATCAAGACGACTGTAGCAGATAGGGCATCATAAGAGTTTACACTGTACATGACTTTGTGAGCTAATCTTATTCTCTCTGCATTGTTTAAGTTGTCACGTCTTGTCATGACGACTCGATTGATTTAACAATAAACTCACCATCCTAGGAACCTGACTTTCGTGCCAGGTGCTATTTGCGGCAATTCTGACAAAAGCACTAGGTTGCTTGCAGGTGGAGTATTAGGGACGAATGCAATGCCGCTCTTCGATGTTCCAGCAAGATTATTCATCGTGCAAAGCCACGTTGCTTCACGTGTATTATCCAGTCATGCCATCCGGAGGGTGAGTCCTCGAAATGCAACTGAGAACAGAACTGCACTGCTTGGAGGGATGGTCAAAGCGGGTACTGTCTTGTGTCACTTGAGTGTGTTTTCTTTGTTTGCCAAGGGTCCAGATCCGACGACCTCATTCCTCATCTCAGCCAGAATCAAGAGTCTGAAGAGTATTCCAAGTGCTCATTACTGAAATCATGATCGCTCGCTCTGTGGCTGAAGGTCTTCGCAAGAAACAAGAGTTCCCGTCTCGGCGTTGTGCGTGCGGCGATGGCGCCTTCCTCCTCTCAAGCCCGAAACCGTTTCGCAATCAAAACCTCCGTTATTCGCCACAGGAGTTTCAGCCCCGCCAATGTGTTGATGCGTGACCAGATACGGACCCCCTCGCCCTTGAGGCTATCTCCGACCACTTAATAAGCACACTGCAGAAGAGACTATACTGAAGCCGTGGAGAAGGTAGTACTGCAATTCTCGCCGGCTTTGTATACCAGCGAAACATGTCCGAGGTGAAAGAACACTTGCTCGGCGATGAGCATGAACTCGAGTTCGAAGACAGTCCTACTGGGAGTGAAAATTCTGGAAATGATGATACTCTGTACCATCGAACGGCGGACTTTTTGAAAAGTCCATCGTTGGCACGATATCTTACGTTAGCAGCCTATGTATGGGCTGCACTATGTACTATACCTGCCTTGATCTTCTTTATAAGGCTCGCCAACCACGTATGTTCCTCAAACACCAGTCCTCAGATGTTGATACTGACTATATTGTCGAAAGTCATATTCTGATACCACGAAAACTACCATCCCTGCATTATCTATTCCACAAATTCACGACCTCGACGATGGCTTCAGTACATTTCGCAAAGCAGACACTTGCAATTTCACCTCACTAGACCTACACCAGCCTTTTGAACCTCTCTGCGATACACGTGGCAGCCTCCTCAAAGCAATGTCATCTGGGGGAAGACTAGGATTCGATGCGCCATACTCCCCTCGTGGCTGCGACATGCGCTTCTTTCGCCCTGACGAAATGTGCTCGATTCTCTCTCGATTCTCGAAAGTACAGATTATAGGCGACAGCTTGATGCGAAGTTTAGCTACTGCGCTAACCTTGCTTATGCGAACTGATCTTTATAATGGTGGAAGGACGTCGTGGGTGAAAGACCCCGAAGATGCCGACTGCCATTGTGCAGGTGCTTTTCAGAATCGACAATGTGACGTCTGGCATATTGCTGCGAGTACGGAGTATGTACATCAGAATGATCCTGACAGTCTTTACTGCCCTTTTGAGGAGACGGCCAAAGTGAACTGTGAGTTTATGTGAAATACTCGAATCAAGGGAAATGCCAAACTGATATTGATAAGACTTTGTTGCGACATCGTATCCACTGGTCACGGACAAGAAGAATGAGCTCGAAGGTATTCTCAACTCTGCTCTCCCAGAAGAGCCCTACGAGACCACTGGCTCTAAACCTATCGCTTACGTATTTGGTCATGGGTTGTGGAATGACCTCGAAGTGGACAAGACCTATCTCTGGTGGGAAGCGCTTGAAGAAGGCATGAGAGAAAAGTCTCCATGGCTATTTGAGAACGGCACTCCGCTACCACGGCTCTTCATCACACCGACTGCATCTGGTATCAACAAACCCGGGCAATTCTGGGGCACGCAAGGTAATTTAGCAATGAAAGTGTTTGAAGAAACTGTCGGACCATGGATGCAGGAGAAGGGCGTAGATCATCTGGGCACATTCAATGCCAGTATCCAGTATAACAGCTTCGATGGAACGTAAGTCGACACAATACCCGACGGAGATGTATGAAATGACTCTATACTGACGGAATTTGCAGACATGGTGGTATGAAAATGGGTCTTTTGAAAGCGATGATGGTGCTTAATTGGTTGAACACTTATGAAGTTTAGTCAACTACGGGCTGCATATGGTGCTACGAACACCACTCCACTCTTGAGTAGTGCCTTCGACTGCTAGCACTATTACATTTGGAGCAAGCTGGAGCATTAGCGCTAACTGAACTCGACGATATCCGGTATGCCACCGAATTGTGGCTTGCAGGCGCACGCCTTCTTCGCTGGCACCACGCACGCTCTCGCGCGGATGACATTGCCAATGAGGCGCCCTGGAAATCATTACAACTTGACAACCCTCTTCGACAACTCAACTCTGATGGATGAAGGGCTTCCATTCAGCTTTCCCAGTTACGCAGTCTATGGCTTGCTGTCCATGTTTCGCAATCAAAAGGACATTTACGATGTAGAACACGCATCCTCGAAAGTCGAGCCTTATCCATGGCGCACTACACATCTGTGATAAAGGCACATATCTGGTATTATACGGGTAAAGGGCAAGCAGTCAACTTGGGCCACGATCATCAGTATTATCAGGCTAATGGGGAGAAGATTTGCAGCACTGCGTCGGTGTGGGAAGATGACTGTATGATTATGAAGGAGTTCAGATTTCGTTTCTGCAAACAGCATCGAATCATGCCTGTCGCTAGGCCGGAAACACGTTTATTGGCATTGGATGTATGATTAGGTGTAGGTGAATTGAAGGCTGTATATATTCTAGATTTGTAGTATTAGTATCTCAAGTTTCCCCCTGGAACAGGAGTACTTGTCCGGGATGTGGATATTTTGATGCCCTCTCCGGCGTGCCCATGTTCTCAACCTCACCAACATTCTGTTGGTTTATTGTACAGTAGAAACTGACAGAATGTCTTTCCTTTCTTCCTAGACTATTCACAACATGCAAGCACTTCTACAGCTTGAGCAGCATCAACCTCGGAAGCCACATTCCCACCATCACAAATCATATCATCATACCTGGTTCCTCATACTTCCCTCACCAAGCCTCTACCCTTGCCACCATCACCCTATCTTAACATCCCCACGCCTACCTCGCAAAAACCTTGACAACCCCATCCCCGCCCGCACTAACAACCCACCTTCCATCCTGACTCCAACAAACACTCACAACACCCTCCCCTCTCATCAACCGATGGCTACTAATCTCCTGTATACAGCTTCTCGTTTCGAGGCTCCAAAATCTTAAACTAGCGTCGTGGCCCGCGGAGACGAGTTCGGTGCCTGTGGGGGATAGGGAGAGGGAGGCTATTGAGGAGGGGTGCGCTAGGTAGGTGTATGTGTTTTGACCTAAAATGAAGCGAGTTGTTAGTAATGGTACAAAGAGGAAACTGTGAGGAAGGGGAGGAGGGGAGTGCGGTGCGGCATACCAGAATTCGCGTCGAAGAAGCGCACGAATCGGTCTTCGTGCCCACTGATCACGACACCTTGGACGCCTCCTTCCCGTCCTGTTGGCGCTTCGAAATCGTCTTCGCCATCACTGTTGTTTCCACTACTACCACGGTCGTGTTCCACGCTCATGGCAACGACAGCGTTGATGCCTGTGGCGGGCGTGCCGTCGTATGTCTCTGATGACTGCATGCTCACAACCTCATCACCAGTCCGCGTATCGAATACTAAGATGCTAGCGTCATCATACGCAACAACGAAGCTTTCGCCATCAGTACCCGGCGAGGCAATAGACGTCGGTGTCGCCGTCGAATTATGCGGCAATGTGATGGAATGAATTAGGGTATAATGGAATGGTGTTCCACTCGCCGTCGACGGTTGCGGCGAGCTAGGGAAGTTACTACCACTAGATAGACTGTGTCTCCTTGCCCCGCCCACGCCTCTTCGACCTCCCGTCGCTGAATTTTGTGGTGATGTGAGTTGTGGTGGTGAGCTTACCGCCCAGATCTTGACAGTATGATCAGCGGATCCGGACACGAGTAGTATCCGGTCGGAAGAGGGAATGTTTGGATTTGAGCCAAAGACGGCTGCCGCTGGAGCGGAAAGAACGCAAAGAGCCCAGATTGCGTCAGTGTGGCCTTCTAATCTTGCTTTTGGGTCAACACGACCACGTTCCCAGACAAGAATACTGGCGTCTTGACCACCGGAAAAGACCCAGCCATCGCCAAGAGCACGGCCACCTGTAGAAAAGGAGGAGGTAGAGGGTGGTGAGGCTGCGAGACAAGTCACCATACCTTCGTGCCCGCGGTGAGTGAAGTAGGATTGGATATCGAGATCCGTTTGAGCAGTATGCTGCTGTTGTGGCGGATGTGCGAAACTACTATAGCTGGAAGGAATGATCCACCGTTTTACCATGCCGTCGTCGCCAGTTGTGCATATTTCAGGTTCGGATGGACTGCCTCCACCCGTGAATATCACTGAACGCACGACGTCGAGGTGACCGCGGAGAGCAAAGCGGACTTTGAATGTTGGTAGTTCTTGCTTGGTTTCTTGTGTGCCCTCGCTTCGTCTGCGGATCATTGCGACTGAACCTGAGCTTTTTCTTCGATGTGGTCGTGGTGGGGATTTCATTAGTGCATTGTTTGCGCTAGGAAAGGTTTCTGTATCTGGCGCTCTTGGGGGTGCTGTATTTTCTATTACTGGTGCTGGACTAGGATTGGTATCGTCAAAATTCCAGTCATCAGTATTGGTGCTGACGATTGTCTGCTGTATATCATGATTTTCTCTTTCTCGTATCTGCTGGTCTGAAGCATCTACTACGTAGGTCACCTGCTCGACTTCATCTTCTGTCGGACTTGCGGTAGAGCCATCACGCTGTAAACCTAGTGGTACCGTCTGTGTACCTGGACCAGATATAGATCGTTCGTCAGGCATAAGTGGGACATTTTGTTGTCCACCGCTTTGATCATGTGTCGAATAGCTGCCGAGATCCATTTGAAGTGACGCAGGTTGAAGATTTGGTAACGATGGAAGATGTGACATGGCCATCTGTTGATCTCGCCGTTGCTGTACTGCATATATATTCTCTGCCGCCATACTTGAGTCGTGTCCATCATACAATGCGCTTTGCATAGGCAGTGGCTCTGATGGTGGTGGAAACGATGGTGGTGATAGCAGATACGTCAACTCTTCTATACTCTTCTGGCTGAACTCTTTTGCTTTATCAGCCCGCACTTCATGCTCAGGGTCGAGTGCGACTTTTGGGTCCATAGGTGTTGTCCGTAGGAGCTCTTGTAGCTTATTTGGCCCTCCAACATGTCAACTGGCGTCAAGGAGTTGTACAGACATCTCGACATACCTTTCACCTCCGTCCTCGATAGGGCATCTGCCTCTTTCAGTGCCTTCTCCAACGTCGCTGGATCTTTCTCGCCCGACATCAGCACCTTGTTCTTTGCGCGCTCTATCCTAACGACTCTTTCCAACATCTTTATCTGTCTGTCTAGCGCTTCATTCATCCTTTTTGCACTTCGACTCTCGCCCTCTTGCTTTGCGAATTTTGCTCTCATTTCTGCGCGTTCAATGTCCCAGGCGTTTCGGGCTCGCTCGTGGTTGTGCCATTCCATCTGCAAGAACCGCATCACACCTGCGAAAGGCAGGCATTAGCTTACGTGTTTCACGAACAGCGGAAACTTGTAAAGGCGCCATGTTATGTTTACCTTGCAGCGTATACTCTGTTCCCTGCGGCTGTTCCGCCATCTTGCCGCAGGGGCCCGTAGGCTGTTGAATCTCTTACTAAGTGCGCCGTCTTGAGAGTGTAGCAATAGGCTCTGATCTAGTCACGCGGTGTTGTTTCTGAAACAAAGGTCTGCGGTCAACAAGGGATGGTGGAGGTGAGAGGCAGGCTATGTGGCGCCAGAGGTCAGAAAGACGAGTATGAATATGTGGCTGCTAGCGTATGAGAAGGTGGGCCAGAAGGTGTCTCTCGCTATTTGGTCGAGGCAGAATATAGAGTAGAGTATCGACCATCTGGTGCTTTTCTGAAACAACACATTGGCATTGGAGTGGACCCTGAACGAGAGCCTGAAACAAGCTTCGGCGTCATCTCTTAAGTAATACATATACAAAGCAACTACAATAACACACATATCGCATCTTCCACATCGTCCCCTTCACTCCCGTCACAGTCACAATCATGGCCGAAGTTCAATATGCAAAGTCCTTTCTTGGCCTGCTTGAGAGTCGCCCAATCAAGTACTCCTCAGACTACACAGCAGACCCACGCACACTTCCAGCTCAATCAGCTGTACTATCGCTCCTCTCAGTTTCCATGCCCCTCCAACTAACACTCAATACAGTACATCCTCCCACGCATGCCCAAGCCCTATACCAAGCGCGCCCGCACCTCCACATCCACCACAACCCCAGCATTAATATCGAGCACCTCCACAACCGCCTTCACAATCACTCTGAAACCGCTACGCGGCACACCCGTCACAATCACAAACCAAACACCAGACGCGAGTATCTACGACGTCAAAGCGGCATGTGCAGCACAAGCAGGCTATCTACCAGAAAAGGTCAAGGTGTTATGGGAGCGCAAACCAGTCTCCGAGTCAAAGACCGTGAGAGAAGTTGTTGGAGAAGCAGCAAAGGAAGGTGCGGAGGTGGAGATGGGTGTCATGTTTGTTGGTCAGCCTACTGAGAAAGCGGGAGGTGCCGCGGAGAAAGATAAGGAAAAGGAGGTCGAGACGGCACCAGCAGTGGAAGAGGACGATGTTTGGCATGAAGCGCCTGTGGCTCCTGGGCAGGAACATGGGAAAGCGGTGTTGGAATCAGATAGCTTTTGGCAAGATTTGCATGGTTTCGTCCTACAGAGGATAAAAGATGAGGCTGTTACAAAGGAACTGCTGGCAGGTTTCAAGAAGAGCTGGAAGTCTTGATGTAAAGTCGGCTTGCATAGACGTCAGAATCTATAATGATTGGTATGGACTTGACCACGCCATGTCGTCTAAAAGGTTTCACGATATGTTAGAGAAGTGCCGGAATGGAGTCGTATGGTATTCGTCACAGCACTCTGTATCTTAGCACACATTGTAGTTCGACCATCATAACAGATTGTCCAATTGCTTTTTGTCCAGTATCATGACTTCTGCCCTTGACACACTCAGAAGCGTCCCTTGGCTACCTTCTCCTTGATGCTATCGTACTCAATGTCATCTTCGTCGTTGGCCTGAATCTCAGCAGCGACACCGTTGAGTGCGCGCTTGAGGGCCTCCTTGGAAGAGGCATACATCATCTTGGCCTGTGTTTTGGTTATTCGTCAGCCAGGGGTGTCTTTGCTGAACAAGAATTGGTATACGTACGTGGATAGGAGCATCGTCGCGACTCCATGCAATGAATAGAATCTTAGTCCTATGACACCACAGCTGTCAGCCCACACACTCTTTTCTGTGTGCCACCTTGGGCGCAATCTCTCAATCTCTCACCTCTTTCCTGCACCCTCCTCAACCTCGTACTCAAAGTCATAGATGGCATATCTTGGTCCAGGTCCTTCTTTACCATTCTTTCCCTTGCTCTTCGCACTGACCAACTTTTCGCGAAACTGCTCGTAGTCGGCGTTTTGGGAGGTCTCTTCCACCTCAATTGATTTCCAGTCGTCGGAGATCTTGTAAATGATCCACTTCGTGCTCTTTCCAAGCTTGAGCTCGTTGAAGGAGGAAATACACTCTTGAGAGACGGAGACACTGGAATGAAGAAGGCGGTGTTAGTGGAGGAAGCGCGCTGTGTGGAAGCTTTGGAAGCGTAGTGCGCGGCCTGCTGATAAGCGCGGAGGATGTGGAGGAGGGACGAGTGAGGACATACCCGGAGGAGGCCTGAGATGAGCATTAGTAGTGCGACATGTAGGTAGTTAGTAGCAGACTTGCCATTGTGAAGATGTACAGGAGTATGTAGAAGTGGGTAGGAAGAATGTAGGGATGAAGGTGGGATCGAGTGTTGTCACTTTCAATTGGAAAGTGGGGTCACGCTTGCAACAACCTGAAACTCGACATCTATCTATACACCCTAAACACGATCTCCAGATAGAGCTATGTATCTGTTACCTCTTATGTCTGCTTCTATTGAGAGTAGCCATCGAGAGTTCATTCCATATAGCTCCTATCTACGGAGCTTGTTGTCTTTGACACCATCTCTGAGAAGTCATGCCATAACTCCTGTATCCAATAATACATCCATGCTCATCCTTTCCAATTCCCACTCTTTCTCTTTCAAGTGGCCACCCAGTTCGTCGCTCAATCATCATCACCTTCAGCCTAGCCAAAGTTGCTACCAACATCGGTAGTCTCTCCAGCAGTCTCCTCACCAGCAATTCCAGTACCTTCTCCAGCCAGCTGAGCATAGTCAATCTTCTTGATAGTGGCACGGCCGGAACGACGAGTAGGACTCTCGTTGACACCGGACTCATCCTCCTCCTCCTTGATAATGTTGCCAGTATCGAGGCCGTCAACCTCATCGTCATCGACCTCGTCACTATCGACATCTTCCTTCTTGACTTTGGAGGACTTTGCGCGCTTGGTGGCAGAGCCAGTAGCCTTGCTGTTATTGGCACGTTTGGCAGGAGAGCTCTTGATGGGAGTGCTCGGTGCTTTGGCTGGAGAGGCAGTACCACCACCCGCTTGGGCTGTCTTGCGAATCTTGGCGAGACGTTCGGTGATAGCACGAGCGGAAGGAGTTTCGCCTTGATCAGAAGCTGAAAGAAGTTGATTAGTTTTCGTGTCTGTTACATATATCGAATTTGCTGATACTTACGCCAGGCTGCAGCAATTTTGGCTGCGTCGAGTTTGACCTCGTGGGTCTCGAGGAGTTTGAGCAGCATCTGCCAGACTGGTTTAGTGATTCTAAGGGTGCAGCTCTCGGGAGAGTCAACTTACAAGCTGATCTTTGTCGGCTGTCCACTTGATCGGCATGTTGTGAATTGTTTGAAAGGTATGTTGAGAGTTGTTGAGAATTGAGATCGATGTGCAGGTGTCGCAAGTTGTGTGATGTGGATGAATTCTTCCAGCGACGACACGACCTTGTTCTTATATGACGGTCACTGAGTGTTTGGTTGTTTGATATTTGTCAAAGCACGGGAATCAACCAATGAAGTTTGAGGTAAGTTTGTCTTAGACGACGGTGTGAAAGGTGCTTGCTAACGATAAGTAGAGTGGAGTCGAGACAAAGCAAGCAAGTGAAGGTCAACGAAGAGCGGGTTTAATTGCGATTATGCAGCAAACCTCGGCCTACACGAGTGAAATCATGGAGCAATCATGCGGGAGAGGGGATGATTGATAACTTGTTATCCATTGTTTGTGATCTATATGCAAAATGCTGCATACCCAAACGCCCGTATGTTTCTCGGAAGCTATCGTGCGCTTCAAAGCAGACTCTAGCTAATATTCAGTCGTCGACAGGCTCTAGCTTTGCCACAACCTCTCCATCCTCGCCACCACCAACGCCACTGTCTTCGCCTTCGTCCATGGCTCGGTCAGATTTCTGGGCCTTCCTTGCCATTCCTTTCTTGGCCTTGCCAGCGGACTTCTCAACACGGCCGCTTAAGACACCTGCAATCATGATCAGTATCAGCCTGTGCCATTACGCGAGTTATGCTGAACTTACCCTCCTTCTTGCCCTTGGCTGTCTCCTTAGACTTGTCGGCAGTGTCGGTGGCTATTCCACCATTTTGGAATCTCTCCCTCAACTCAATTGCCTCGTTGCGAATACTACGGATGCTAAAGTTGAGGGCACCGTAGGTAACTTCCTCCCCTCTTGACAAGCTGAGGATTTGTGCAATGAGCTTGAGGTCCGGCTTTGGAAAGAGTTAGCTTGCGGTTATCAAACTTGCTTCGAAGTCTACATGCCTTGTCGTTGGCAGCCATGAAAGCTACCAAGAGGTGGCGAGTAGTCTCTGTGGACTTCCAGTCGACAGGCATTCTTGCTTCTGAAATATGATATCAGCGACTGTGTAACTGTAACAATGGGATCAGCTTACTTGTTCTGTAAGAATTCAGCGCTGGTCAAGGTGTGTCGAGTGCTGTGAATATTGTTCAGATTTTGGGTCGGAGATTGGGATGGAAGACGACTGTGTGGAAGATGAAAGATCTTATACAGATCAGACCGTGCTTGTACTGAATAACAGAGTTGTGTCGAGTGCTGTGAAAGTTTTTGAGATTTTGGATCGAAGATTGTAATGCAGACGATATGTGTGGAAGAAGAGAGGGTAAGACAGACGAGAGCGTGCTTTTGTGAACAACGCGTAGCAGTGTTCCTCACTTTTCAGAACAAGCGGCAAACCAGCCACCTGATTGCCTGAGAACCGGCCTGCAGTTTGACCGTTTTATCTTCTGCCAGCCTTGATTCACGCTCCTGTCTTACTTCATTCTCCTTCATACATTTGCTTCACCACCCCGTGCTCACAAGCACCACATCTTCTCAGAACACGCCACAAACACACCCTTTAAGACCAATATTACAACTCAAAGACAACCATCACCTACCACTATCACAATGCCCTCCTGGACTGCAGAGAACAAGTTTCGACTTCTCCTCGCCATTATTGGCAAGAATGGCAACCTCAAAATTAACTACGAAGAAGTAGCCGCTACTATGGGTCCTGAGTTTACGGTTGTATCCGTCAAGTATGTGTGGCACCTTGACACTGACTGTACTGTAATATCACTAAATGTTAAGCTCAGAAGCGCTTTCAAGAGAATCAAACAAGAGGCTGGCATCAGTGCTGCTACTGAAGGCAATGGTGTAGCAGTTACTCCAAAGAAGGGTACTCCTCGTGCTCCTCGCACTCCCAGCAAGCGCAAGGGTGATGAGGTCGGCAATGGTGGTGAAGATGATGAGGAGCTCGACTCAAAGAGCCCTAAGAGAGCAAAGAAGACTGCGATTAAGGTTAAGGCGAAGGATGAAGAGGAGGAATGATCACGTTATTGCACGATCGAATTCTGGTAAGACATGTTCATCTCTAGTTCGTGACTATGCTGATAAATGCAGGCTTTACTGGCACACGGCACACGGCACACGACTTGCAGATGGAATTGTTGGGTAACACAAAGCTGACATATTGGGAGGAGACAATCGATCAGCGAATCAGGATATGGCCAACAGCAGGAAAGGGGAAACAAGCTGATCGACGCTTCATCTGATGAGAACCTGCGTTAATCTAGAGATACATTCAGATCCAATCATATCACAGCATGATTCCTGGTCTGCTCGCGCTTAACCTCGCACCTTCTGGATGGCCGACAAACATTTCTTGGCGTGTTTCAGATCTTTCATGACCGTCGTGGGCAACACCAGTAAACCATACCGCTGATATGCTTGCTTATTCGGTTTGTAGGCCTGCTGAGTGTGGCAGCAATGGGCAACGAGCAAAACCGAAACAGTTCAAGAAAAGTGATTGTTTGCGTGGCGGTGTGGCTGGCTCTAAACAATCAACAAACAGAATTTGTTGCGTTTTTGGCTCTTTGCTTTACTTGATCTGATCCTGTGATCTGGACAAGCTCTTTCCTAACATACCTTGTGACTTACATAAGCCAATCTTTTCGCTTTCTGCAATTGCTGAGAAACAACCACTTCCTTTCCACCTTCTACCTCCTGTCACAACAACACAATCACTTTGATCCTCAATCTCTACTCAACAATGACTGACAACAACAACAACAACAATAACAACAACAACAACAATGATGGCACCGCTCCACAGATGTGGAAGACTGCTGGAAACATCCTCAGCGACGCCGAGATCAAGCGTCTCGCGTGCTGTTACTTCCATAGTGACCACACCCAAGTAAGTCTTCCAAAACCCACTCGACTTGAAAGATAATGTGCAGGATAAAGAAGAATCATTGCTGACGTCTACGAAGATTGATTACACAAACGCTGCCTTGGACTATGGTTCCTCTAGTGGCGACAGCTTCCGCGTCATGCTTCAAGCTTCCGTGAGAAAAGTTCGCAATGCTCAGGCTAATGGCGGTGTGCCCTTGCCTTCACCTGTTAAGGCTCGTGGTGGAGGGAAGCGCAAGAGGGAAGATGATGGTGAGCCTGACACGCCTAAGAGGAAAGCTGGAAGGCCTAAGAAGGTCAAGGCTGGTGAGGCTGCTGCTGCTGCTGATGCCAAAGGTGAGCTGATGTTGTTAGGCTTTTAAGTTAGACTTGAGCTGATTTGGGAATAGTTGATGAGGGAATCGCTGGCACTGATGGTGTCAAGGAGGAGGCGGAGGATTGAGTCACTTTATGACAATTCGGTGGAGAATAAGTGGACGGTTTCGGGTGTGAATGAAGGACTTGAGAATGATGGGCGATTGGATATATGCGGGAACGATCGTGCTATGACAGGAGCATAACATAGCGCAGCCTGAATCAATGCAAGCGCTCTGCGAATAAGAGCGTTTTTCTAAAGTGTTAGATCTTGGAAAGTCTTGCTTCCATCTTGTTTCACATCCTAGATCTCATTCAAGTTTGCGTGACAACCTGTTCATTGTTTCTCGCGCTTATGCTTAGTTTATAAGCAACGCTCCTCGCTCCCTCTTTGCTCATTGGTTTTCTTTTTCTGTTCTCAATCATCGCCTTTCGCCATACCTCACAAACATCAAATCGAAAGAGCATTCAAACCAAACACAACCTTTCGCCTATCTTCAACCAGCACAACACAAAACAAGCCCCTCCTACCATCTCAAACTCAAACAAACACTTCCACAAACATGTCCACCACATCTGCCACCACTGAAGGTCTCAACCTCACTACAACTGAAGCCAAACTCCTCATCGCCGTGATTCAAAACCACAAAGGCATCATCACTGTACGTGCACTCAAATCATCTGCTACTTTCATTTAAGCTAACGAACATATTCAGCCTGAGTGGGACGCAGTAGCAGCTCAATGCGGCTACTCCAGCACTGGTTCCGCGACGTCAGCCTGGAACAGATTGAGGCGTAACAAATTGGTTGCGGGGGCTGGCGATGGAGGAGCAGGAGCCGAGAAGAAGAGTCCTGGTAAGGCTAAGAGTCCTGGCAAGGCGAAGACGAAGGAGAAGAAGGAGAAGGAGAATGGTGATGTTGGGAGTCCGAAGAAGAAGAAGAAGGTTGTGAAGGAAGTGGTGAAGGAGGGAGACGTTGACGAGGATGGTGATGTGAATGCTGGGGGTGAGGAGGTTGTTAAGGAGGAGGAGGATGCGGAATAGGGAGATGTGAAGTGATGAGGTGTGGAAGCACGGTGTCTGATGTGCCCAGGAGTGCAAAGTATCTGATGATGCTGGTGATTGTGGATGGGATGAGTACTAGCAATACATGTTATATGCATGCAATCGTCGCGTCATGAACTTGAACTCACATATCGAGACCATTCAAGCCACAAAACAAGCTCTTCACAAGGATATTCTTGCTCTAGCCCACTAAAGAGCTTGCTTACTTGCTTACTACCTGTCGAGCAAACAGCTGCAAGCTCTAGGCTCTTGCTCTATATAAGCTTTCACGCGCCCACTTTCTGCTCTTGACTTGTTCTCTCTTCTAACAACAAGCTGACGTCCTACTGCATCTGCACACCACTGCATTACAATACAATAAAATAAAATAAAACAACTCACCTCTGATCCACCATTACAAGCATAATAGAGGGCATCACCTTCTCACCCACCGAATCCAAATTGCTCATGTCAATCATGAAAAACAACAAAGCTGCCGTCCAAGTAAGTCTGTGCGTAGTTCCGGTGAACATAACATACTAACTTTCAAACCAGCTAGACTGGGCCGCCGTCACCAAAGAATGTGGGTACAGCACTACCGCTGCCGCTAGTGCTTGTTGGAGTCGCGTTAGGAAGACCAAGCTTGAAGGTCGTGGTGGTATTGAAACTGCTGTTGGTGGTGTCGACAAGAAGAGTCCTGGGAAAAAGGCCGCTGCGAAGCCGAAGAAGGTGACGAGTGCTGATGAGCTCGCGACGAAGAAGGGTGGGAAGGCTGGTCGCAAGGGCGGCTGTCAAAGCTGAAGAGGACGATGGTAAGGTCGAGGAGGAGACTGATGAAGCTGCTATAGTAAAGCGGGAGGATGATTTAGGTGATGGTGGAGTTGATGAATGAGTTGACGAATGTGTTATTGCCGCTGGGACGAGAATGGGGTTGGTATTGTCGTGACTAATGCAAGGTATGGAGGAAGTTACATCCTCTAGTTTGCATATTCTGAAGTGATTTGTTTAGCAAACACGTCAACAAGTAGCGGCATGCATGAGTGCCATCGTGTGATCCAAATATATGCGTTTTCTCTGTTTCAGATTTAGCTTGTAATTACCGCTGTTTGGCAAACGTCCATGTGACTCGGATTGCTTGTCGCAATTACTTTATAACTCGCTCTTTGCCATTACTCTTGCATTTCATCTCTTTCTTCTCTCATCCCTCCAACTCGATATCCGATCACCAGAGATCACACACAACATTCTACCGCACTCTCACATCTTGCACACTCTTTCAAGAACGATCTGCTTGTATAAGTCCATTTCTCACGAATGTGGTAACCTCTTACCTACCACCATGCTAAGGTTAAGCACTCCACTTACCTTACCATTATGTCTGACCACGACACCACCTTCTCAGCTGGTGAGACCAAGCTCCTCACATCCATCCTTCGCAACTGCGACGGACAGATCAACGTTAGGTCGCTCGACTCAACTATTATTCCCTTTACTGACGTATACACACAGTCAAACTGGGATCGTGTGGCCGACGAGATGGGCTACAAAGACGCCAACATTGCCAGAACTCGTTGGGGTCAGATCAAGAAGAAGAAGATTCTGGGTGATGGAAGCGCCGCACCTTCTCCCACCAAGGTCACCAAACCCAAAGCCAGTCCAAAGAAGAAGGGCGGGAAGAAAGATAGCAAGGACCAGGTTGACAGTGGCAATGAGGAAGAGCTAGGTGAGGGAGTTGCTGATGATAAGGAATCCGTGAAGAAAGGAAAGGTCGAGGTGAATGTTAAGGAGGAGGTAGTTGAAGAGGATTAGAATGATGATTTCCTCTATTGGAAGCACAGTTGGGGGAGGCGCATAGAGGACGTACTATGTAGCGGTCGCTAAAGGAAACTAGTTGCTTCTGAAGAGGCACACAGGTTGGATAGAGGAGTTTGCTGGCGCAAAGTTGTGCATAGCGGAAGTAGCCTGATTAGGATCAGCTTAATCGCAGTCATTAATCTTTGAACATGTTCCCTTCCAGGCAAGCAGCCTACCAAAGTCTAAACTCGCTTGAAGCACCAAAAAGTGCTTAAGAAGTGCCAAAATGAACTTCATCGTATTAGACTTGACCTGAATAGGGACGCTCGTCAGCGCCGTGTAGAATTGAGCCCTTATCACCACATATCACGTCATCCAAAAATTGTGCCAAAAAAGTGCAAAAAACTCAGGTCTTTCGACCTGAGGAAAACACCTTACGGTATTTTATTACGGATGGGGGAAGGGGGGTGATCGTTCTCTACGCATCTCGAATACCTTTGACCTAGTTTTCCCTTAAAGTTTCGATGTTCTTTCGAACCCGAGTCGAGTGCGGCGTCTCTTTAGCTTTTCAACGAGTTACTACGCTAGATCAAGAGAACTGACTGTCGAGCTGCTTAGGCTTCAACGGTTGGTGAAAGCAAATCTTTTTTTATGCAATATAAACCCAGCTTGCACCGCCACATGCCCTTCAACGCTCTTTGCTGGGTCATGTGAAGGATGGCGGGGTCGCGTTGTCGAAGATCTGGTTTGCTGGTTATTTGTGCTTGCTGGAAGAGCTTGTCGGGCGACTTAAGATCTGTCGCGTCCGCACTTCTTTCTTGCTTTCTTTAACTTCCTTGTCACATCAACTCTGACATCAACCAAGCCTCTTACAAATTCCTGCCAACACATTCTCTACGACAGAATCTCACAACAAACATTATCTCAACTCAAAGGGTAGTTGCTCTTCAAGACATTGCTTACCTTTCCAACTTGTCGCGTTCTCTCTTCCTGTTGCGTGCCGGTGACACTCACTTGCAAGAACTGAGCTCGGGTTCTGCACTTAACACAAGCAAGTCCTTTGGTCGCAAGATGACTATGCACAAAACTGCGCTGTTGTTCCTGCGTTTCTTGATCCCATCTTTCTGCGACTGTGAACATTCATGCCTCAGCCTGTCTTGCGAAGGTCTTCACTACCTTGTGTTTTTGTCTTTCATTCCGCTTGAAAAGCCAGCTGGGCAGTCGTGTCGGAGCGCCGCAGCATTCTTATGATTTCGAGACCTGGCTCTGAAGTGTCTGAACAACATGCTCACAGGACATGCTCATAGTCAATCACAATGTCATCTCCCGCCAAACCCGCTGCTTCAGCTGGCAACGAGCAGGTCCTCTTCTTGCTCGCTTGCATCAAGTTCTCGGAGAACGGTCGGGTATGTATGGCTTTGCACGTCTTATTGAGTTGCCGACTAACGTTCTCATAGCCCAACTTCGAAAAGGTCGCTGCTGATTGTGGCATCACATCCAAAGGAGCGGCGTATGTGCATTTCATAACCCTCCTCTTCTTGACATTCTTACTGATGCTTTACGGTACAGTGCTAAGCGTTACGAACGTCTGCTCAAAGCCAATGGAATTCCACTTCCTTCGCAGCGTGGTAAGGATGGTGAACCAGCTACTCCTACCCCAAAGAAGAGAAGCAAGCCTGCTGCAACTGATGGAGAAGACGACGAAGAGAGTCCGAGCAAGAAGCCCAGGGCTAAGAAGGTGGCTATGAAGAAGGTCGATCAGGACGAGTCTGATGCTATCAAGAATGAAGAGGAGGACTAAGGGCTGGAAGTGATTATGGCGGAAGTGACATTATGACTGTCACATAGTCAGAGGTAGTGAGCGAGGATGGTGTCATTAACGTATGGGGAGGATACACTATGGGTTGGATATCAAAGATGAAGGTGCATTCAAGACATGTCGTCGCACAAAGGCAGGCATGACTGAGGAATGCTTGGTTCGGAAAGCGCGGCTCAAGTCTTGCAGGGCAATAGCGCAAAATCCAAGCCCCCTGGTTCCACAAGTAGCACAGCAATGTCAGCAAGCTTATTTGAACCTCACCTCATCACCCTCTTCTTCGCATTCTATCGATTTTTATTCATTTTCAGACATTTTGATATATTCTACATCAGTGAAGTATGTTCGATGTCTCAGTAATGATCATACATGTTTCATGTCAGCTTGTTCAAGTCAAAAAGCCGAGATATGCGCCAGCTCAAGCAAAATCGTGACTACCCTGAAAATGAATGTGCTATTGTCTAAAATACCTCTTCTTCCTTTCCAATTTGCATTTCAAGTTTATCTAAGCACTACAAGTTAATTGAAAACTCATCCATCTGCTCTCGGTCAATAAAGAAGAAAATGGCACAACACTGGTAGGACTACGATCAAACTCGATCTGTGAACACTCCCACAATCAAAGTCTTTATCTACTCCTCGAAGTTCTGAGACAGCTACCACGGTCGGGATCGATGTCAGATTCAACACCACACAATCGTCACCGTACTGGATCCAGGTCCTCTCTCCGAATCGTCTCCTACCTCATCTGTATGTTGCTATTTCGAGCTACCAGCTTTCGTCAGAGGCTTCCAACACGCTGCCAGCCCACGATGATTACTTATCAAAGATCCACTCACGACTGGAACTTGCCGTCCTTCCCTCTCGAGGACTACGATGACAAAGCTGCAACGTAGAGCTTCTCTTCCATCACTGGCTGACTTCAAGCCACCAGCTGTTAGGCTAAAGTGGTTGAGCACAGGAAAGTAAATTGAAGCGACGACCCTTATTCTCGCTCATCGCTTCATCGCTCACCGAGGTCAGCTGATGCGTCTGGACTGCTCGATACATGTTGTAGCAAGCTCGGAGCAAAAGGCGGTGAGTGGTGGGTTGACTCGTGCCTTCGAGCTCCTGGTGAAAAGATTATGTTATTGGTGGAGCCTTATCTTATCTAGCGTGCACGTGAAAGAAAATGCGAATTGCAAAATGCAAAATGCAACATGCAACATGCAACATGCAAAAGCGTGAAGTTGTCGAGATCGGAATACACCACTCATGCTCACGGCTTTGACGAGGCAAGACAGTGATACCACGCAAAGCAGCACCTCTGAAAGTCAAGAGACGGGCTGCTTTGCAGTCTCGAGCATGTGTCTCTTCAAGAAGCCACAAAGAAACCACAAAGAGCGAAGTTCTTGTTCACGTAATCTTGTTCGTCTTTCGTCTTCTCTGCGTTCATGCAGCTTATGCAGATCGCAATTACAGAAAAATATGTTGGTACTTGTGCCGCCTCGATAAAAAGAGGAAGCTGTGACGACTCAGTGTGTGCAAAGTGTGGAGCCAGTTGTTAGCGGCATGAAGCCCTTCCTGCCTTTTGAGCTGTCTGTGATAGAGAAAGATCGATCGAAAGACGCGGTTGGTGATTGTGCAGAGTGTATATATGTTGTTTTGCGCAAGCTAATTTAGCTGAAAGAAATTGATTGACATTCAGCTCTCCTTCTTCTTCTTCATTCCTCCTCTTCCACACATGCCCAAGTCTCAAGCCAAAAGATCTTACATCATTATCACATGCCTGTCTTCGAGGTTACACTGTACCTAATGTGCAATACCTTTCTACGGACCGTCCTCCGCCGTGGACCTTGCCGTCGCTGAAGTCTGGATGCCTAGCCAATAGCGCCTGCATTAGCGCAAGACTAAACTCAAGTAGGGTAAGCGCAGTAATGGCTGCAATGCGAGTCAGAGGGCTCAAGCTAGTACTTACAGTGGGGCCTGAGAGAGCGGTCCGTGCGTCTAACAGCAGCAGGAAAGAGGCCTTCCCCCCTTCCTCAAGAGGTCTATATCTAGAGCTTCTGCTGCCTCATCTTCTTCTCCTCTTCTCTTGATCAGCTTCTTGAAGTCCTACTTTCAGACACTCTCAAGCTTTCAACAACTCAGACAACCTTCAAACCGCTCTGAAACCCTTCAGAGAGACTTTCTACACTTCAAGAACCAACAAACACACTTACAACCACTCAACAACGAACGTCAGCTTTCAAGTCACCTTTCAGCCGTTGTGACCTTTCAACACAATCTCAACTTCAATACTCTTCAGCACAATCTTCACTTCAATATCTTGTCTTGGACTTTGATCTCAAGACATATGTAAGTATACTTCTTTCTCTTGTTTCTTTTTCGTTTTTGGGTGGAAGGATATTGGGCGGCGGGGCAACAACGAGCAACTCTGGACAACACTTTCTTCTCATACAGGACTCCTACTCGGCCTGGACACCTTCAAGCAGACTCGAGTCTGTACTGGCATTTGGACTTCTCCTTGACCTCGACTACATCATCCACCCGTCCACTATTGAACTTCAACGTCCACCAATACTGCAGGACAGTATTCGATTTGTCTATCGGAAGAAACCTTCTTCAACTCTTTCACTAGCACAACACCGAGCCTCAAAGCTCGAGTGAGTATCGAAACAAGCTGGCCTTGTACTGACTTGATATAGTATACTCATTCACACTTCCATCAACACATTTCAACACAACCATACGTTACAATGACTAAGGGTCAGCAATCTTTCTTCAAAACCGACGATGTCGCTTCCTGGTCGGCTCCTCGCAACCACGTCAAGATCAAGTACGAAGAATCCGATGAAGAGTATGTCGACTACGCACCTACCACCAAAGGCAAAGGTCATCGTGCCACCAACACCACTCCAAGCACCTCCCGGGCCATCAAAGCCTCATCAGCCAGGAAGCAAGCCTCCAACAACAAGAACATTCTACGCAACAAAGTCACTGCTGGCAGAGTCACCAAGACTACAATCACCAAGAACAACAACAACACCACTCGCAACAATGCTTCATTCAGCATGACTCTACCCTTTCGCTCTCTTGCTCCTAGGCCTGCCCCAGCCTACAGCAATTTACCATACTACGGTCCTGGTCCTACCTACACCCAAGCTGCTGCCCCTGCTCGTCCTCCTACCAAGTCCAGAGCACCTCGTGCCCCCATTGTACCCCAATTCGACGCCAATGGCAACTATATTCCCCAGCCAAATGTACGCTGGAACGAGCCTTTGGAGATGTGCACTCTTTTCGCTGTCCTGCAAGCTATCAATAATGACCCGGCAATCGACACACAGCAATTTTTCAAAAATGTCGGCAACATCATGACCTCGGATCCCGCACGCGCCATCACTGGGAGCGCCATCATCCAGCACCTCACCAAGATGAGGAATCTTCGCACGGCAGCCGCCACACCATATCTTGGAGGGGACACCATCGCCGATCTCGTCAGCTACTCCCAGAAGCACCAGCGTGGGAAGTTGACGATTGGTGTCTACTCCAAGAAGGACTTGGGTGTGGCGGCAGCCCCCACAGCACCAGTTTTTGCTGTGGCTGGCCAGCCTATGGCTACCACTTCTCAGGTGGAGGAGGATGGGGATGATGAGGAAGAGGAGGAAGTGGAGGAGGAGGTTGAGGGAGGTGGGGAGTCTGCCGTGGACTATCTGAGTCCGGCCGAATGGGTTGCTGCCGCCATTCCCGAGCAGACCTTGTTCGAGATGGACCCATATTGGGCCACTCAAAATCAGGCTGCTGGGATGGCGGCACTCCCGTGGAGCTGGACACCGGCTGTGTCATCTTCTGCTGGATCATACGATCCCCAGCATTACGCTTGGGGATACAATCCAGAGCAGGAGATGGCATGGGCGGCAGAAGTCCAGGGCGGACTGCCCACCAACTAAGACTCCTCCTTCACCGGGTTTGAGTGAAGGGGATCTCGGGTTATGGAGGTTGGGGATGATGGGTGGTGTTTTGTGTTTTCTGCATGGGAGGATTTGGGGTGGGAGGACTACCGAGCTACTCAAGGTAGCAGCATCTTGTTGTTTCAAGACATTCACGAATTCAATCTGACGTTTCATGATTATTTGACGCTTTCACGTGATCAGGGTTCTCCATAGAACTTCTTCGAATTTATATTGCCAAAAACACCTTTTGACATCTCCAGTACAACATTTCCTCTGTTTTAGTTTGAACATATTTGATTCACTATGCAGCGCACACTCGCTTCCAGGGCGGTTCTTGCCGCGTCTAGATCACAGGCGACATCAGTTGGCCGTCAGCAGCTTCGATTTGCACACAAGGTGAGAAGACGTGCCGAGACTCGTTGTATGACTGTATACTGATACTCTGGCAGGATCTAAAGTTCGGTGTTGAAGCCAGAGCATCGCTTCTTCAAGGTGTAGACACTCTTGCAAGAGCAGTGGCAACAACGCTTGGTCCCAAGGGTCGCAATGTTCTCATTGAGTCCAGCTATGGTTCACCAAAGATCACAAAGGGTATGGATAGCAGAAGAAAGAAGAGGCCGATCACGCAAGAGCTACATACTGATTGATGCGTAGATGGTGTAACTGTCGCACGATCGATCGTCCTCAAGGATAAGTTTGAAAACCTCGGCGCACGCCTCCTCCAAGATGTCGCCTCCAAGACCAACGAAGTTGCTGGTGACGGTACCACAACCGCCACTGTCCTCGCTCGCGCCATTTTCTCAGAGACTGTCAAGAACGTCGCAGCTGGCTGCAACCCTATGGATCTTCGTCGTGGAACTCAGGCTGCTGTCGAGGCTGTCATCAAGTACCTGGAGCAGCATAAGAGGGACATTTCAACCAGCGCAGAGATTTCTCAGGTCGCTACAATCTCCGCAAACGGAGACACACACATTGGAAAGCTTTTGTCTACTGCTATGGAGAAGGTCGGCAAGGAAGGTGTAATTACTGTCAAGGAAGGAAAGACGATTGAGGATGAGCTTGAGATTACTGAGGGTATGAAGTTCGACCGCGGTTTCATCTCTCCATACTTCATCACGGACACAAAGTCGCAGAAGGTTGAGTTCGAGAAGCCTTTGATTCTCCTCTCTGAGAAGAAGATTTCTGCTGTTCAAGATATCATCCCGGCTCTCGAGGCATCGCAAGCACAGCGCCGTCCACTTATTATCATCGCAGAGGACATTGATGGCGAGGCTCTCGCTGTCTGCATTCTTAACAAGCTCCGTGGTCAACTTCAGGTGGCTGCTGTGAAGGCGCCTGGCTTCGGTGACAACCGCAAGTCAATTCTTGGCGATCTTGCCGTTCTTACCAACGGCATTGTCTTCACTGACGAGCTTGATGTCAAACTTGAGAAGCTCACCCCTGACATGCTCGGCTCTACTGGTTCTATCACCATTACCAAGGAGGACACTGTCATTCTCAATGGTGAAGGTAGCAAGGATGCTGTCGCTCAGCGATGCGAACAGATCCGTGGCGTCATGGAGGACGCTGGCACTTCTGATTACGAGAAGGAGAAGCTCCAAGAACGTCTTGCTAAGCTCTCTGGTGGTGTAGCTGTCATCAAGGTTGGTGGCGCTTCAGAGGTTGAGGTTGGTGAAAAGAAGGACCGTCTCGTTGACGCTTTGAATGCCACCCGTGCTGCCGTGCAGGAGGGTATTCTTCCCGGTGGTGGAACTGGTCTACTCAAGGCTGCTGCTAACGCTCTCAACGACATCCCCACTGCCAACTTTGATCAGCAACTTGGAGTTTCCATTGTCAAGTCAGCCATTCAGCGACCAGCTCGTATGATTGTTGAGAACGCTGGTGCAGAAGGTAGCGTTGTCGTTGGTAAGCTCATGGACGAGTTTGGCAAGGACTTCAACAAGGGTTTCGACAGCGCCAAGGGCGAGTACGTTAACATGATTGATGCTGGTATTCTTGACCCCTTCAAGGTTGTCCGCACTGCTCTTCGTGACGCAAGTGGTGTTGCATCTCTTCTCGGAACGACCGAGGTAGCTATTGTTGAGGCACCTGAGGACAAGCCTAACCCGATGGCAGGTGGTGGTGGAGGTATGGGTGGCATGGGTGGCAGTAAGTTTGCTTGAATACGAGATTGTACGACTTGAAGCTAACTTCTCCTTCAGTGGGTGGAGGAATGGGCTTCTAGGAAGCTTGATGCTGTTACGATACCCCAAATTTCCTTTTCTGCCAAAATAAAACTTCTGGCACTGTACTAATCTAGCTCTTTTCGAAACTCGAAACCCACCCCACTCCTCGTCGGCATTTTCAGCGAAGTCTTTGTTTATGTTTGTAGCATAGTTGGGGGACTGTTTGTTTGGAGTTGGAGGGATTCCAAAAAGTACAAAAGTTGTATAAATGTATAACGATTGAATGTAGACCTCGAGACTCTTGCTTGTAACATCCCCTGCTATGAATAGTGCTGTGATGATTCTATCTCGTCTTTTCGACCTTCTCGTCGATATGCGCCGGAGCATGGCCGTCTTGGCATATCAATCTGAAACTGTTTCATGTCGAGTTCAAAGTCATGATCAACTCAGCTTGTTCTACTCTTACTTTCGGTTTGCGCAAATTTCGCTGTTGAAAGCATCGCACACTATTGACGTCCATGGGCCCGGCCTGATCTCTCTAGCACCACATCTTGACAGACGCCATTGATCTTCACCACCTCATCCTCCTCCTTCTCACAGTCCAAACGATGGCAAACGTATACAACCTCGAGCCTCCACCCACCGCCAAAGTCCTCCTCCACACAACAGCCGGCGACATCTCCCTCGAGCTCTTCGCCTCCCAAACGCCTCTAACCTCGCGCAACTTCCTCCAACACTGTCTCGATGGCTACTACTCCAACACAATATTCCACCGCCTAATCCCCGGTTTCATCCTCCAAGGCGGCGACCCCACAGGTACCGGGCATGGCGGCGAAAGCAGCTTCGAACATGGCGCACCCTTTGCCGATGAATTCCACAGCCGGCTCAAGTTCAACAGACGCGGGTTACTGGGCATGGCGAATGGAGGAAGCAAAGACGACAATGGGAGTCAATTCTTCCTGACGTTGGGGAAGTCAGAGGAGTTGAATGGGAAACATACCATGTTTGGACGTGTGGAGGCGGAAGGGAATACGGTGTTTAATTTGGTTAAGATGGGAGAGGCGGATTTGGTGGGTGGTGAGGGAGATGGAGCGGAGAGGCCATTGTATCCGACGAAGATTACTAGTACGGAGGTGCTTGTGAATCCATTTAAGGATATGGTGAAGAGGGATCGGGTTGCGACGAGGGTGGTGCAAGATAAGAGGAAGGTGGATAAAGAGAAGGGGAAGAAGACCAAGAAGAAGGGTGGGAAGGGGTTGTTAAGTTTTGCTGGTGGCGAGGAGGAGGAGGGAGAAGATGGGATTGTGGCTGTGAAATTGGCGAATCCGAAATTAATCAACACCGTGAAAGAAGAAGAGAAAGAGAAGCCATCAGCGAAACGACCAGCACCGCCAGCAGTATCAGAACGAGCATCAAAACGACGCATAACCTCGCCATCACCACCTCTACCTCAGCAAGCTCCATCACAAACAAAAACATACCCACTAAAACATTCTCCAACCCCCTCACCATCACCCTCCCCACCACCACCAGCACAATCCCGCTCAGAAATCCTACTCTCCCAAGCAAACGCCCAAATCGCCGCCCTCAAAGCCTCTCTAAAACGCGACATCCCCACAACCACGCACAACCACTCAAAACCGAAATCAGCACTCGAAGCCATGATTCCCTCCACCGCCACACGAGGACGACGACGGAAAGGTGGTGGGAATAGCAGTGCGCCAACGAAAGATGAGCAGAGGGCGTTGGATGAGTTTAATGCGTTTCGCAGGAAGTTGGAAGCTAGTACTGCGCCTGAAACGACAACAATGAAAACAGACGCAGAAGCAGAAGCAAAAGTCGAGGTCTCCGAGCAAAACACTGCACGACCAAGCACCACAGCAGCACCAGAAGACAACGAAGAAGAAGCAGCACTCTGCGACCTGCACTTTGTGGCGCACTGTCAATCCTGTGCCCGCTGGGATGAAGACGGCGTAGACGACGTCGACAAAATAGTAGAAAAAGACGACACAGACGCAGGCTGGCTTAGTCACAAACTGACGTTTGAAAAGGACAGGCTGGGTAAGGATCTGAAGTGGAAGGAGCAGAATGAAAAGGAACTTGTTGTGATTGATCCAAGGGAACGAGAAAAAGAGCTGGGTGTGGGTGGGAAGAAAAGACGAGATGATAGAGGGGGGAGGAAGGAAAATGAGTGGGCGAGGAGGGCGAGGGAGGGTAAGAAAGGAAGTACAAAGTAAGCATATAGCAGGTATTAGGTTTGTGTATTCAGTAGAAGACCAGCTTCTTTTCTTCTGATGACTTGAATCTATCTCGTCTGCATCCGTATATTGGAGCATTTCTGTGACTTTGTCTTGACCTAGCATATCTCTTCATGCAATTAGCGTGTTAGCATTGTGTTCTTCATCTTTCTCATATTCCAAGACCATTCGTCCTGTCCAAGACATGCAGCCCTTCTACCCAAGAAAGCATCGGCGTCTGCCATGCTTCCCCATACCTCCCAACTTTCAACCAAATCAAACACCATACACCAACCCCAATCCCTTCTTAACAAACGCCGTATCCATCAACTCCTCCGCCTCCGGCCTCTTCTCAAATTCCTCTCTAAATGTTCTCTCAAGAAAATCCTTGACCTCCTCACTCGCCGCCTCCGGCACACTCGGTTTGGGATCCAACCTAGCACCTTCAGCACCCGTGCCTCCAATTTTGAAAATCGCCTGCATCTGCGTCAGATTCGGGTGTGGATGTGTACCCGTCAGCATCTCGACAACAAGGCACCCCAAACTCCAGATATCTGCTTTGCGGGTATATGCAGTTTGTCTGACAACCTCCGGCGCCATCCAGAACACGGAACCCTGCAAACTAACACGTTTGGAGGCGCCAGGAGGGAGAGAAGGTAGGGATTCCGAGGATAAATAAGAGCGACTATCCTGTACGCGCTTTGAGATTCCAAAGTCTGAGATTTTGATTGTGCCTTGGTTATCAACGAGGATGTTTGCGCCTTTGATGTCGCGGTGGATGATGTTGTTGCTGTGCAGGTATTTGAGGCCGTCGAGGATTTGGTAGACGAATTTGATGATGATGGGTTCGTTGAAGACGCCGTAGTCTTTTAGCATTTTGCTGATGCTGCCACCACTGACGTATTCGAGGAAGATGTTTAGATTGGCGTCGTCGGAGGAGGAGCCTAGATACCGAACGATGTGCGGGTGAGAGAGGGAGCGGAGGAGTGCGATTTCATGTTTCAGTGCGTCGACCATTACTTGGCGCTTTGTGTTGGAGGAAGTAGGGTGAGGAAGCTCGACTTGCTTTACTGCCATGATTTCGGCAGTTACGCTGTGTAGTGCCATGTAGACGTGGCCAAAAGAGCCTTTGCCGATCAGGCGACCACGAATGTATTTCATGTCAGTATATGCGTCGGGTTGGAGAAATTCAGTCAGGGCTTCATCTGGCTCTTCGCCGTCTTCCTCTATAGCTTGACGGAGCTGTTGTTGCAGAGAGCTGCCACCTGTTTCGGTGGCAGAATGATCGCTGCTTATGGTGGATTCTGCGTCATGTTTGTTTGGGATTGTGGTGCTGAACGGGTCTGTGATGGAGAGTGTGGGAGATGTTGCTGATGAAGCTTCTGCTATGCTTTCAGCAGAGAATGAAATGTATGATTTTCTGTGTGATTCGCTTGGTGATTCTTCGTTCACCGGTCCAAGAGTGGTGAAAGATGCTATTGAATTGCGATGGTCATTAGGATTCAAGGTTGCTGTGCTGTACACAGATAGAGGTCTAGCTCTTGCCATTACTGTATTGTTATTCTGCCATGTCACTGGAATGCCAGGTACTGGAGGGACATCCTTGTTGAGATTGCTCACGCTGAAACTGCTCACAACACTGAGACGGCTCGCTGCACGGCTAAATCGTTTCGATCTATGCGTCGACATCCTACGAATGCTTTCAATTTCAGCACGATCAGCATCTGGAAAGTAAGTATCCACATCTGCTACTACGAGCTCGCTCGGTGGTCTTCCACCAAGAAAATCTTGAAGAGCTGGACCAGTGGGAGGTCGTGGAGTTGAGTTGTTCTGCAGTTCTGATGCGTATTGGTAGCGTTCTCGTTGTGCTGCAGCTGAAGGCGACATCGGGTAACTCAACGATGGCAGTGGCTCTCCAGTGAGTTTCTGTAGTTTGAGCTGACTTCTCGAAGCACTATTTCCGGCAGCCACAGCGACAGATTGTTGAAGATGCTGACTCGCAATCTTAGCTGCTACTGCTAATTGTTCACCATCTGGCTCGCCAGCATGAATCTTGCGAAACATCAATCTCTCTCTTTCGTGTCTGGCAACATCGGTACAGATTCGCATTAATTCTGCTTCTGTCAATCGTAGACAATTAGATGAAATAGCCTCTGCGCCGTCTAATGTATAAAAACAATAGCTCTTGACGTGTCCTTCATTCAGCTTTCCTTTCTTTAACGTTTGCACCACGACATCTTCAGCCGTCTTTGTACCTTCGAGGTTAAGAATCGATGTTTTTCCGTCATCGTAAATGACTTTGATGAATGCCTTGTCCAATTTTGCTGAAGCGTCTTGCACAAACTTTACATCCGATCTTGCTCCAGCTGCTGCTGCTGCTTTTGTGAATGTTCCAACCCTGACAGCTGTTGCTAGTTGAGGCGATTTGATTGACGCTATTGTTGCAGTACTTCCATTCACTGCTGGGCTGTACAGAATCTCATCGCCGTCGTATATGGTAGTCCTTATTGGGCTGAGATTTGAGTCCAGCTTTGTAGGTGAAGGTGGTGTGGAAATGGACATTGCTATTGCATATTGTGGTGTTTGTTCTGCTGAAGTGTCGTCGAATAAGACTCGTGGCGAAAGACCGTCCGAATTGTCATCTGTGCGCCGTGGTGAATCTGATGAAGGCGGTGATCGAGGAGGGAGATACAAGAGTTCTGCTATCGATTTCTACACAAGTAAGTTACTGAATATTATTCTTAGGCTTATATCATTTGCTCACCTGCATCTGTACACCCATTCTTTTGTATCTTCGCTCACGAAAATGCTTCAACTGCATGGCAATACGCATGCGATCGCCTAGTCTTTTTATTCCAAGCTCTTTCAGCATATTGCTGTCTAGTTCTAGCAAGTGCTCGCCAGTGATGTTGTTTTCTGTCAAATTTCAGCTCTTGTCTCCTTTTGTAGCTTCAAAGGTCCATCCCTACCTTTGAATGCTCCAGAGTACTGCCCGCAGTCCATCTCCTCCAACCATGTATCTATTGCAGCAGCATCCCATTGCCTGTTCTCGATGTCAGTCCAGGATCATATTGACCTTTTATCCTTGTTATATGGATGCCCTACTGTACGGTAATATCCTCTTCGAGATCTGAGAACTCTGAATCTGCTGGACTCAAGAAAGATGTGCCAAATTCTTCTGGAACTGTGATGGTTTGACTGCTCAAGGTGTTTTCAGACATGCTATTTCGTGTAGGTGAGACACCATTCGACATCGTGGTGGCCATGTTGACTTGTGTGACGAAGTTGAGATGATGAGAAGGTGGGAGAAGGTGGGCTTGTCGTTCTGAAAGCCAGCTTCCAAACGAGAGCGTCTATGGTCTTGGAAACATAGTCCTGCTACGTAAATCTTGATCTCCCAGTACTGTCGACAGTAGCCGAGCAATCACACACGATTACTGACACGTTCTGGTTCCCTTCTCTTGAAGATCTCGTTGTGTTTGATGACGAAAGGTAAGATTCAAGCACGTGCTGGGCAGGGTTGTTGATAATTATGCGCTAGCGCGTCTCTTTGAGGTAGGATTAGGTGGAAGTGACGCGACGCTAAAACAGAAGAGTTGGTCTATCGGACAGAAGCATTTGAAGCGAAGATATAGCACAAATCAAACACATACAAATATATCGACTTCTGACAAACGACGATCCATGTTTCACGCTAAAGTTCAGGGTCCATCGTGTTTCAGGTCTCACCCAAGGTTAGATATGGTCTGTGCTTTTTATGACGGCACAGACAGGACGAGGAAAAGCGACCTAGAGGAAAGAACAGCAATGTCGTATATGCATGATTTATATCTCGTAGCTCAGCTAGAGATGATGCAACTGGACCTTCTAATGGCGAGAAGGCATACTGTGATAGGCTACTACGTAAAAGCTGTAGAGGTTAAAGAGTAGACAACCCAGCAGCATATCGCTTAGAGAAGGACCAACATAACAACATGCGGAAGTCATCATTGGGACTGGTTAAGGAATGTACTCGAACTCGACATCAAGGACGTCGGCCCTTTGCGAGGCTCATCCTGCACTTTTCAACATATAAAGTCACCCTGGCTTACATTGGGCATTCTATGGACATCATTCATACCGGGAACGTTGGTCGATTCCTCCATTCATCCCGTCCTGACACATACTAATCTCAATAATGCTCTCTCAATCTTTCTACCCTCAACATCTCGCTCATCAACTCAACCAAGAATTGCTTACCATCATGAACCTTCAATCTTCACCTTTTTCAGACCACGCTGTCGACATTTCGTTGGGAAGAGGTATATCAGGTGATCGGTACAGGACTGTCGTATACGATTGTCCGTGGAAATGGAGAATCCAATACTCGAGGTCAGAGCCGTCATCATTATCGATCGCGAACCCCGTGGACTGCCTCGGGAACTTCAAGAAGGGGACGCCAGTTTTCTCATCCATCTCAATGAAAAGCCTCGGACACCACAATACCTTTCCGTCCGCTAGCTAGATGCTGCGCCATTCGCTTTAAAATGCCGAGCGACCATAGCAAAGCCGAGGAAGCTCTGATGGCCAAAATCCAGCAGTATTTTTCGGAAATTCATCGCGACTCCGAGAGAAAACGATGGTTTGCCGATCTCTTGGAGGACTTGATCGAGTTGCGAGACAATCGATATTATCATACACAACCTGATGCCGTCTCTGACCGCTATAGCCCTCCTCAGCTCTTGCTCCACCAAACAACAGATGGCAATCCAGACCCACATTGGTTCCTGTCTCCCGATATGCTTGATGTAATCTAGCTGGATATGGGCTAGATCGTCCACATCTGAGCGGCGACGAATGTTTTGAGCTAGATATTGTATCAGGGATAGTGTGTTCTTTTCCGTGAACTCGGTTTAAAATGTCGTGGCAAGCTGGTCTTCAGACTCCTTGCTGATCGGTGCTGTAGCTAGAGAAGGATTTTCTAGCACACTCGACTTCATCCTCCTCCATACACCCTCGCTCAATGATGCTGCTACTACAGCTTCGATTATTTCGGATTCTGGCAGGTTCGTGAACGAGGTCTTCTCTTTTAGTACACGCTAGAGACCGTTGCTAATGTCACGAAGGGTCTTCTCGTAAGTCCTGGTTTCGTTATCAAGAGCTTCCACTTGCGCCTGGAACTCGCCTCTCTGGTTGTTGGCTTGCACATATAACTCGCTTTGTTCGCTGAGTGTCTGGACTTGCTGCTCGAGTTCCTTCACACGCGCCTATAGAAAGCTGTATCAGTACTGTGAATAAGACACATGATCCAAGAAAGAAGCTTACCTTAACGCCCTCCAGTTCTATATTTGCTTCTTTGAGTCTTTGTGCCTGACTGTTCTGCTCAGTGGTACTTTGCTGCAGCTGGGCTCCCGGACTATCTTTCAAGATTCGAAGCTGGCCCTCGTGGTGCTCTTCTACGCGTCGTCCTGCCATTTCAGCAGGTTCAGCTCCTTCGGTCAGTGTCTTGCAACGTTCGTCAATGGCAGCCGATGAAAATTCGATGTGCTTACAATACATGTGAAGAGCCAGACTGTAATTTCACGTGATCAAATTGCCGCTGTGTTTCAGATTGATGTTGTGAAAGATCTCTTTTTTCATTTTTCGTTTTTTTCCCTCTCCTCTTCATCCCCTCTGTTTCGGCCCGCCTCCTCTTTCTCCATCATATAGCACAATATCCTCTGCTTCTGTCTCGTCTGTACACTCGCATCACCTTCTTCTCCCGGCTTATTCCCTCTGCTGCGACATCATCTAAATCTTGACGACACCTCTCGAGACGCGTCCAGACAGAATCAGCTTGTTACCCACATAACTCAACAAACACACCACGTCTCACACATTATCAAAGCCGGAAACGAATTACAAATCTCATCATCATTTCAGGAATGTCAAAAGACATCGACTATGCAGTGCGCTTGCTTCAAGCCGTGGGAAACTGGGAAGATGTTCTGCTCGACATCCAGACATCCGCCAATTCGCAGCTTTGCTCAGCGCGTGGATTAGCTGTAGGTCTGAGGGCACAGATAGGGGAAGGCCATCTCAGGGAAGCCAGGAAAGAGCCAGGTAGACATATGGGAGATCTTGAGTCTGGCGATATCGTGCGGAAGGAGGTATTGAACAGTGTTGAAGACATGCGGAGGGAGGTGATGAACACGGCCGAAGATATCGTCGCTGCAAGCAAGAAATATAGAGAAGACGCCGACATGGCACTGATGGCTTTTGAGACTCAGGCCGCCAAAGGTCTTACCAAAGCCCTCAATCCTGTGATCGCTGAGATGAGGGCAAAGTTTGAAGCTACGCACAAGCAATACGAAAAAGACCTACGAACGATTGAAGTCCTTGGTTGTATGAGGTTTCTGGCAGTGGTTTTCATGATTATCAAAGCTCTCATAACATGGGCTGTCAATGCAATCGGGGATTGACTTGAAGTCAGGCGATAGCACTCACCTGTTGTTGTTTATCAATGCGTTTGGCAGCTGCACTCAAGGGTCTTCACTAAAAAGTACCCCTTTCTCGCACATATTCAGTCGAGAACATTGCAGTTATTGATGTACGATGGAGTGGATGAATGGGTGGAATGGACTTTATTGTCTTTGGTGAACAGCTTTAATGTTGGAAATCACCAAAAAGTTCATATACTGCAAGACTTTGTTTCAGGACATACTATTCTCTTAAAACTCTTTAACATGGCCTCCTCCATGCATACCATCTCGGCCTATGCGCAGGATATAAGAATTCAGCGGTTAGTTTTGTAGCTGTGGTGATTGTGGTGACTGCAATGGTGAGCTCGATGTTCTTAACTTGCAAGGTGGAGACAGCCTTGCTCGTTTCGCTGACAACTTGATCTACTGGTGGCATGAGCTGGTTACCGAGACTCTCGGGCGTGATTGCGGTGACTCAGGAGCTCAACGCTTGATGAAGAGCGTCGTTCGCCTTCGCCATTTCGTCGATCTTGGTGAGCTTGGGTCAAGTTTTGCTTCGACCTTGGCACTCCTTGCTGCGAGTTGAGTAGTGCAAGCTGACTCAACTTGCTTAGTGATCGTTTCCGGTGTGATGGTCTGTATGTGTTTGGCGACGGTGTCCCGTAAAGCCTCAGTGGCGGCTACTGTTTCATTCTCCTTGGAGAGAACTGGGCCCAACTTCTCATCAACCACTGCTCGCATACTTGTTGAAGTGAATGACTTGATGTTCTCCAACAAGTCTCGGTTTGATTCTGAATTTGCACGTTTCAGTTCTGCGAGAGTAGCCGATATGGCATTGTTGGTTGCCTAGAGCTTGGTGCCGTACGACTGGTGTAATTGTCGAATTCCGTGCTGCCTTTCTGCCTCTAGGCTCCGCAGACGATCTTCGTACGCAGCCTTCCTAGTGATCAACGCTGTTGTCCCTCCAAGTGCAGTTCAGTGCAGCTGCTGACATTATATATACTCATCTCTTACCACACCCCATCACTACCATACCACCTCAGCATCAACCACCACACTCTCCTGATCAAGCACGCTCGGCATCAAACTCCTTACATCCTTCTTATGCCAACTTCCCACAAACCTGACTGCCTCATCCTCCGAAGGAAAACTAATCACAAACTTGCGATGTAATGGCATCCCACTTTCCCGCGTCTTATCTTCGCCATCATACCCATCTTTACTCATCCCAGCCTTGACCTCTCTCACTCCCGACCACTTCCCAACAATATTCCACAACACACCTTTGCTCTGCCCATCTGCCACTAGCGCTTTTCTTACAGCACTCAATGCACCATTGGTACCAAGTCCGGCGAGATCGGCAGCGTCCATACTGAGTAACACTTCCCAATCAGAGACCCTATGTTGTTCATCCGCCAAACCGATATACCCTCCAGCGTCAAGTACTTTTCTAATCAAAGGCGAGAATGGCTGTCTTACCAATTTAATATCCAAATCGTGACCAGGTAAAGCCAAACAATACACTTCGAGTTGTAGCACTTCCGGATCAAGTCGTAATCGCCTTGCTACACCGCCCGCAACTCTTTCACTCATTGATCCTGAAACAGGGCTGAAAGTGCGCGCATAGTTGTGTAGATTAAGAACATGATCGTGATATGCTTTTGCCGCTTGTTCGTTCTTGAAGACAATAAAATAGTTTGTCGATGGTTCAAACGTGACTGTATCTCTTGCTCGGATGACTCTCACAATATCACCACTACCATTCCAACCACTCAAATGTTTAGTACCTATACCAGGAGCAACCCTTGCGAAATCGTCGAAATCGAGGTTTTTGCTTGCTTTTCGTAGGACGAGCATACCGACATCACCACGAATTGCACCACGCCAACGTTGTTCTTGTTCTTGTTGTCTCCTAAGACGGGCTGTTTCTGAGGCGTTCGCAATTAATGATGCTTCCTGAGCCGAGACTGCAGAGAGGAGGTTTGTTATCGTTGGAGTGAAAGGTATTCGAGAGATTGGTCGTGTCGCATTATAGTTGGGTCTGACAGAATCAGGAAAGAGCGAAGTAAGTAGATCTGTTGCTCGTTTGGGTTTCGCTTTTGGTGTGGGAGTAGTTACAGGTGTGATGGCGTCGAAAGGTGATGTTATCGGAGGTTGGTTTGTCTGTGGATGTGGTGGTGGTGAATATTCAATCTTCACTTCAGAAGGAGCTGTAGTAGATGGGACTTCCTTCACCGTAGTAGATGTGTCTTCCTTCAGAGATGTGGTAGATGTGTCTTCCTTCACGACTGTATTCACTACCCCTACGCTACCTCTTGCCAACTCTTTTGCAATCTTCAAATCTTCTTCGACTTCTTGCTCATCTACTTCTTGTACCTCTGACTGCGCTTCTTCTGGTTGTGCTGGTTTAGCAGCCGACAGATCTCTCAGCTTAGACCAGAAGCTACCAATCTTAAAGTGTCTTGACGAAGTATCTGGCCTATTCGCAAGGGATGCTGCTCGGAAGCCAGTCTTTTCCTTGCCATCATCTGCTTTGACAATAGGTACAGATTTGACATCTTTCTTTTCTATATCGAGCGAACGCTGTGTGTTCATCCCACAATCAAATCTGTCAAACCAGTTTCCTCGGGCTTTCCGTTCAAGAAACCTTTCGGCCGTTTCAGGAGTACTGGATAATGTTTTGTTGATGCGAAATCTCCTTCCATTCTCATCTTCTATAATCTTGCCCTGCTCGTCTCTTTCAGAGAGAACAGGCTCTCCTCTGGCGTACATTATGAAGCGCTGCGCAACGAGCGCGGCTCTAGGTGATCGTCGAGGCTTAGACTTGCTATCTTGCGTTGTCTTCACTCCGGTGGTATGGGTTCCTTGTTCGACAGCATCTTTCTTTCCATCATTGTTGTCATTCCTGGCTCGCTGCTTCTGTGGAAGGCGCTCAACAGTTCCGGGTCTCTCTGATCTGGCAAGTTGTTTGTGAGGCCTGATTCTACGATAAGGTGACACCTCTTTTATGATCTTAACATTGTTCTGAACATCGTTTGCTTCTTTTGGTCGATCATTAGAAGCACTACGGCGGAAGATGGTGAACAGGTGGTAATTTGGAGGGAGATGACGAGGACATGGTATGCATCGCGGTAGGAGTGAACGCGATGTTTGCATGAGCTTGTCGTGTGCAAGAAAATGACAGTAGTGAATGAGGATCGAATTTGCATAAGATTTACCATTGAAGTGAAGATCATCGTGCACGGACTACTTGGCATGTTTCATGATGAACATTATCATTTGCTTAGACTGCTTTGCCTGCTACAATAGTCCTGCTAAGTTCTGGATCTGCTTTGATTCCTTACTCAGAATACACCCACATTTTGACCAGCTCTTGCCAAAGTCTCGAAGATCTCAGGCGCAAGCTTATACCTAATCAACCCAGCAAACACCATCAAATCCTTTGAAGCCTGCAATAATCCTTCTCTAGCTTGCTCATTGTTCTGCGCTTGATATTGAGCATTCATGATACTCTCCCTCTGCCTACCAAGACAGGTAATACTCCACATCAACATGTTTCCGACATTTCTAGCCACAACCTGTGGTAGACTGTTGAATGCTTGTGCTGAAGATCGAATGATCGATACGTTTCCTTGTGCGCGAAGCGGTAGTAGTTCAAGAGAAGCAATCATATCAAGACTATCTCCCCAACGTGACGATGCAACCTTTGTCTTGATTTCTGACATGCGGATGAGAATTCCACAAGCATCGCGATTGACTGGACGAATCTTGCGAAAGTAGAGGGCATTGGCGTTGTAAAGACTGATCATGTTGCGTGCCAGAACAGCAGGGTCATCAACCGACGTTAGGCTCAGACTGTCTTGCTGTTGTTGACCATTTCGTTGTTGATCTGATTCCTCCGTTCGTGGCTTCAAAGGTTGTAGTCGAGTTTGTTCTTGTCCAAGATCGACAGTAATAGCATCTGATAGAGCTCTATTGATGATAAGGATGACATTGTCATACTCTTCAGCCAGATGATAAAGTAACACTGCGTCAGTAATACGACCAGAATCATCTGCTACAGCCGCAGCCTGTACTGTTAATGTCCTCAAGAATTCGTCATGATCGCTCAAGTTGATAAGGCTGACTCTTTGCTCGATTGCACCCTTGATTCTTGTACCATCTGCACGTATGTCACCTAGGAGTAGTGCAAATTCTCTTGTTTCCAAGACGAGTTCTTTCAATGCTTCATGGCAGACGGAGACTTGTGATTGACCTAGATTGCTAGGGAGATCAGAGTTTAGGCAAATCAATGTCAAGTAGTCTGTTGCTGCTTCGGCTCGAGCAATGCGGAAGTCTCTTGTGTAATAGCCCATCATTCGACCAAAGTTGATTTGAGCTTGTCCTTGAGTGGTGAATGTTACTAGAATTGTGTTAGTAGAGGTTCATTAAGTATGTCATATCACAACATACGAAGCTTCTCCTCAGAGGTATAGAAATCAGCCACTCTAAGCAAGCCGTAGAAATCCAGCGCAATAGCGAAATGCACAGCTGCAACATAGTTGTGAGGATACAACCAAGCAACAGCCTTTTCAAACATGCCGACCAATATCTGCATGAAGAAGAATGTAGCATAACCAGTACCATTATGGTCTGAAGCTCCAGAAAAGTGTCTTTGACCAATCTCTTCGATAGTACTCCTTGCATCTTCTAATCCAAAGTATTCTCCAGCTGCTTCGTCGGCGCGATTCACCTCGCGAGCAAGACTTGTTGTCAACCAGATCCAATCTTCAAGCGTAGTATTGATTCCTTCAAGGACTTTTCTGCTCAAATCACATCTACCAACAATCTTGTAACAAGCCATTCTATAAGGATCGATGGAATTCTCAGGTGCCAATCTTAATCGTTGTTGATATTCTGCATTGATGCGACTCTGCATGTCTCGAGGTAATCTTCTTTCTGGATCTCTTGCGAAAGCTGCCATGTATTGAGTGAAATGTCGATCCATACTCTTGATTGCTCTTTCATTGTCAGAAACATATTGAGCAGCGTCTTGTATAAGACCACTTCGAAGGAGATAGAAGATTAATGCCCAGCAGTAATCGTCACCCAACATTTGAAGCTCAACATTCTCTGTTCCCAGATCTTTTCGTCCTGCTCGAATACGCAGATATGCTCTGATTTTGTTGACTTTGGATGGCACTCCACCTAGATTAGCTTCATGTGGATTTGCAGAGACCATCTTGTCCACTGCTTGTAAGAAGCTCTCCTCAAGATACTCGCGTGAGCCATCTAGTATCTGCTTCCGAAGTGGTACACTCTTTGCAGGATTGTCTTCAAGATAGCTCTTTGCATATTGTCTCTCTCTTACATCTGTATTTTCTTTTGTGATATGCTTCAATGCTTTGTATGCTTCGATAATATGCTCAGGAGTATCACCACCACCTGCTTCAAGCTCCACACGTGCAAACTCTCCCACAAGAGGATACACAATCTCTTGCAGACGATGAGTGTTGAGTTCTTTAACCTTTGATGCATACTTTTCTTGCTTACTTCTTAGGTAAGGATCTTCTGGCGCAGATTGTATTTCTCCTGCTGTTGTTTGTTCTGCAACATCTTGGAAAAGACTTGCGCGCATTGATCCTCTGTTAACAGAACCGCCCAGTACAGATTTTGACAACTTCGAAGCATCAAACGATACAGCTGATTGCGATGCAGCTCCATTTGTCTTTCTTGCTGATCTGCCAAACGCACCTCGTGAAGCAGGTCCTACACTAGCATCTCCTGATTGTTCTCGTGGTTTTGCTAAGCCAAAGTGCTCATAAATACGCTGACGTTGTTCATCGTAGTTGATTTGGATATTATCTTCAAGAAACTGATTGAATTCTCTATCAGACTGTTCCAGTGATTCTTTGATGAGGTCTTGTGTAGACTTGGCGCGTAGATTTGCGACGTAGTTGTCGATATTCGCATCAAAATAGGGCTGTGGTGTGGAAGCTTGTGCAGAAGTTGTAATGTTGTTGAATGCTTGAAGATCTCGAACAGTGGAACCACGAGCCACACCAGATGCTGCTAGTAGATAATGACTATTCATATCGTTAGCAAGTTTCCCTCTGTTTCAACTCTGACATTGACATACGCATTACTGTCTTGTGCTTTTTCACTCTTCCCAAATGAACCAGCACCACCTAGATTTCGAATCTTGCTTGCAATATCACTCAAACCCAACTGCAGACTTGGCAACTCTCCAAACTCCAAATCACCTGCTGTTGGCTCCCTCCTCTTCTTGCCTCTTTCTAAGAGTGTCTGAAAGTGTGCATTGGTGTTACTTGCTCCATTCGTTGTTGTGAGCTGTCCATTTTGTGCAGTTGATGAAACAGGAGCTGCAGTTGTAGCCCCAAAGAGTGATGTAGTTGCGGGTTGCTGAGGTTGCTGCGCACTCGACGCGCCTAATCCACCAAAAAGACCACCGGATGTTGCAGCTGATTGCTGTTGTGTTGTTGCCGCACCAAACAATCCACCTGTTGTTGGTTGAGTGGCTGGTTGTAGAGTTGATCCTCCGAATAACGAAGTTGTAGATGTAGCAGGCTTGTTTTGTCCAAGACCACCAAAGGGAGATGCTTGTGCAGGCTGTGAAGTAGTCGTCGTGCTTCCAAACAGACCACCCGTGCTTGCAGGTTGTTGCGCGTTGTTATTCGCTGTGCTTCCGAACAGACTGGGTGTCGCCTGATTCTGATTGGTATTTGCAGTGCTTCCAAATAGATTTGTTGTTGTGGAAGGCTGGTTCTGATTGTTGTTGTTGGCGCCAAACAAGCTGGGTGTTGCAGCAGGCTGATTTGTTGCTGCTTGACCAAAGAGAGGGGTAGAAGACTGTTGAGTCTGATTGTTCTGACCAAAGCTGCCAAACGGACTAGCTGATGTTGTTGCTGTCGAGGTCGCGTTGTTGGTTTTGCCAAAGTTCGCAAAAGGTGAAGGGTTGGCAGTGTTTGCGGTTGCGGTCTGTCCGAAGAGCGACATTGACGCGGTGAGGTCCTAGTCAAAGGATCAGCGCGTCGGAAGAGCAGTTTCAGTTTAAAGGTAAAGTTGGTGAAGATGAGACGACTTTTGAAACATTGGCGCTTGTTGACAACCAGGGTCACGTGACATCTCCCAAATCAAGCGCTTTACTTACACTCATTTCTGCTGCATGATGTGCTACATTCAGAGGTGACTGAGATAGTGGTGACTTCACTGAGCGAATCTTACGAGCAACAGGCATGTTTTATGGGCAATGAGCAGAATTATAGAAGAATTGCTTCAGACAGGATGAGAATGGTGTAGTATTTGTAGCTTAGATATGCTTGCTAGCAAGCCAGTGTGACCATTCTTAAGCTCAGCTTCCTACAAACACTGCTCATGAAACGCTTTCACACCATCAAGGTTGCTGGCTTTCCTCCTAGCAGTGGGCAGCATAGCTCCAGGTCCGATCCTCTTTCCACACATCGTACATGGCGTGACATGGAGATCTTTATAAGCAGCAAGGATTTCCTGACATACGTGTTAGGCATATCAACATAATTCGCACAGGCAAACTCACCAATGTCGATTGTAAATTTTTTCTCCCTGGCCGCGATTCCAAACACCTATTGATTGACTGTTTGACCTTTTCACCTGCTCCAAAAACAATCATAGCCCGGAAATGCCAATCGATATCGTTCTCAGGAGTGAATCTTCTGATGGTGAATCTTAAATAGTCTGGTCTGTCCATTGCTTTGGTTGACACCTTGATAATGCCAGAGTTTGGTTGTTCAATCTCGACGTCCAATTGCCTGAATGTTGATATGATTCCCTCAATGTCCTCCTCTGCTGTTTCTATCTCCTGTTTCGAATCTTGCGTGATTTCAACTCCACTATCTCCATCCGAGCCATCCTCATGTTGTTCAATTTTGATGTCAAAAGATGATGGCTTGCCAAACAAGGACCAGTTTTGTGTTTGTACATGACCATCTTGCGCAATACTTGCTTGAACTTTATCAAGTAGATGTTTTGCATAATCTGTTTCCCATCCGTCACGCACTTGTTTGACGCCGTCTGCTGCTTGTAGTACATTGGTAGTGAATGTATTGTAAATATAGGATGGTGAACATGGCCACCCGTTGCTTGGAGAGGTAAGAGCAGCAAATGAGTTGATGGCAGATGGAAGACTAGCACGGAGGTCGTTGATCTGATCACAAGTGTCAGTCAGTAGTTCTATCTTTGATGTAATGCAATGTTGCAGTACTTGTTGTTGAAGAGTATCAAGATGCGCCAGAGCTCTTCTGTATTCCATATCTGACCAGACTGAATCCATATCGGGCATATTTTGAAAGAGCACGTAGCTCCGTCTTGAGTGTGTCGCGTCTCGCTGATCGGTGTCGATGAAGTCGATAAAGAGATCCACAACAAAACGACGGCGGTGACCTTAAAAGGCTTGGCTTTATCGCTTGCGGGGTACGACTAATCCTTAAATCATACCTGATATCCTTGTTTCTGATCGACACACCTTAAACGAACTACAACTGCTTGCTGCCGGCTTTCCTCTTCTCCTTTCGTGAGATGATCTCTCCTCAGCTCGTATAATCAACGACGACATCATTGGCCGCCTTGAGCTCTCAAGCTGTACCTGCAGTAGCGTAACACGACAACCCCATGAGATATCTACGAAATTGTCGTCTAGGCAATGTCTTGCATATCGATCTTCAATCTTATTGACTTTTCACACCAAGCCAGACCGTAGCAAACCACGCAAAACCACTGCCGACGAGATACGAGGTCTTCTCCCATGTCACCATGTGGATGATGTGGCTGCAGACTAGTCGCCACTCTGGGCACGTTCTCAGTCTGAATATGTAAAAGCACAATGATTTCCCATTTTGTTTTAGTACGTGCTGTGATTGCGGCTCCTTTCGAATTCTGAAACATAGGATGCATCTCTCTCCGATATTCTTTCTTGGCGTTGTTATCTGTCCTGTTGTACTTGCGATACCATCAAGAACAATAATAAACAATGTAATACCTACGACAACACCAACGAGACATGTCGTTCATGAAGAACGATCAATTATTCCAGCTGGCTGGGAAAAACAAGACCGGATACCCCAAGATATAGTATTGCCAGTTCGCATAGGTCTAACGCAGTCAAATCTTGACCGTGCCTACGATATACTCGCAGACATTTCAGATGCGGATTCGCCAAACTATGGAAATCACTGGACGGATAAGCAGATTGCAGACTTCTTTGCCCCATCAACAGAAACGATTAGAAATGTACGAACGTGGCTGAGCTCTTCTGGCATCTCACCCAAGCGTATAATACACAGTCCGGGTCGTGGCTGGTTACACTTTGATGCCACTGTTGCAGAAATGGAGAGACTACTCAAGACGACATACTGGCAATATGAGCATGAAAGTGGAAAGTCGCATCTTTCTTGTCATGAATACAGCGTGCCGGAGATTATCAGCAAACATATAGACTTCATTACACCAACTATCCACTTTGATAGTCCAGTTTCGATCAATACCTCGAAAAAGAATGTCAAGCGTGCGGAGCCTGGCGATACTGATGGGATGTCTGCTGGACCTGTCATAGGAAAGACTGTTCCTCCTCCACCAAAACACACTGGCAGTACAAATAGTAATGTTACGAACAGTAACGTCGCTACGAAACAATGTGGTCCATATGTCACGCCAGCTTGTCTACGAGCTCTGTATAACATACCAAAGGGCACCAAGAATCTCTCATCAATGGGGATAGTCGAATACTATCCGCAAGCTTATCTTCAAACCGATCTCAACATGTTTCAAGCATCAGGCTGGGTAGATACTAATATGCCAATTGGGACCAAGCCACTTGTCCAGAACGTCAATGGTGGGTCAATATTACCATTAAATCAACTGACTGGACAATATCTGGCAGAAGGTGATTTGGATTTGCAATATGCTATGGATCTGGTGTGGCCACAACAGGTAACTCTATTTCAAGTTGGCGACAATGGTACTGGCTCGTATGGTTCAGTCTCGTTCAACAATTTTCTGGATGCTATTGGTATGTTGGTAATAGATGAAACAGAAGAAACAACAATCTTGTTCTAACCTCGTTGTAGACAAGTCTTACTGCAACTACATGGGGGGCAGCACTTATGGTTTCGACAAAAACTACCCTGATCCAACTGGCTATAATCATTCAGCAGATTGTGGTACTTTCAAGCCTTCTTCTGTCATATCCACAAGCTATGGATATAACGAACACGATCTTAGTCTAGCATACGAGACTCGCCAATGTAATGAGTACATGAAGGTAAATCTTAGCTTGCAATAGTCATATGAATCGCAAAGCTAACACGATCATACCTGTAGCTCGGTTTAAAAGGTGTTTCGGTGATTTACAGTTCAGGAGATGGTGGAGTCGCGGGCAATGCTGGAAGGTGTATCGATCCTGCTTCAGGTCATTACACTGACGGTTCATATGGTGCTTTCAATCCACTCTTTCCAGGTGAGCGATATCGCGAGCTGCATCTTCTCTATCAGTGTCTAATAAATATGCAGCAACTTGCCCATACGTAACCGCTGTTGGAGCTACACAATTGTCTGTCAACAACACAGCAACTTCTCCTGAAGTAGCTTGTGAAACTGTCATCTATTCTGGTGGTGGATTCAGCAATCGTTTCGCCATGCCGAAATACCAGAAGAGTGCTGTTTCATCGTACTTTAAGAAGTACAACCCACCATATACAGCTGCCATATACAACAACTCGCGGGCAACACGTGGGTTTCCAGATGGTATGTAAAGCTAAATACCTATTATCATACGCCTACTAATAACACACTCACAGTGAGTGCAAACGGAGCAAACTATGTCATTGCTCTTAATGGCTACTTTTCACTCGTATATGGCACAAGTGCTAGTGCTCCGACGTTTGGTGCCATGATAACGATGCTCAACAATGAGAGGATAGCCATTGGAAAGAAGCCTTTAGGGTATGTTTGAAGATCACGGCTCTTCTATCTATATACTAACTTCTCGTGCATAGATTCCTGAATCCTGTACTATACCAGAACCCAAAAATGTTTAACGATATCACAGAGGGGAATAACCCAGGTTGTGGGACGGAAGGATTTGCTGCTGTACCAGGATGGGGTAAGTGTGACATTCTTAGACGAACTCAGAACCATGCTAATACGTCGAGATAGACCCGGTGACTGGTTTAGGTACGCCCAACTATTCGAAACTGTATCAGAAATTGGTGAAGAATGCAAAATGAGGATTGTAATTGTATAATATGGAACATTGGAAAGCTGCGATACTGGGTAATAGTCAAAGCTACGAGGAGTGTAGGCTGGGGATATCATAAAATCTTTGTGTATGGAATTTCCCGATAATAATGTATACTAAATAGGAAGGAGCTCAGGCGATGTTGGTTGCGAGTCATGCGTGTAACGTCACAGGAGAGGTGCAGGTGTAACTGCCGCTTCATCCGCCTGTATCTTGTATCTCGAGCATACTACAAACTACAGCAGGTACGAGATAGGAACGCTTCTACTACGAGCACATATAACTCGGCAAGAGCTGACGAATCAGCCAAGGAAAACAAGCTTTACCAAGCAAGCTCAAGCAACGCAACGGGAATGCTTGTGCCGATATACCCGCATACCGATCTACTCTCGCTAATTGACTTCGAATACTTTTACAACATGAGACGACGATAACGCCGAATCCATCTTTCGGACTTCGCCTTGATATCCTGGACCTAGCGATAGGCTTCAATATGCTTTGAACATGCGGGGAAACGTACGCGTGGTACTAACCGACATGATTCGGGTCAAGATTACTGGCCGTAATGTACATATCAAGCGCACAACAGCAACCCTGCTAAAACTGGAGCATCTTTTCCTTTCGTTTTCTTCGTTCACTGCTTTCAACGCCGCCAAATATGGCTTACGCGACTGGCGCTATGAAGATTAATGCCCCGCTCGACATTCAGCGTGAGCGTGGTGCACATGAGGAGGAGATTAGGGCCATGTCAGTTGGTGGTGCTCACCCAGGCACTCGGGAGCGCGCATGGGGTATGGCTCACCGTCTGGATAAGGGTGTGACCTTGGAAGAGTACCAGGTTAGTATCTCAATCCTGCAACATTTAATATAATATGTTCTTTTTTAGCTTAATTGTCGGTAGTACTTCGCCAAAGCCGAGCGTGCAATGGAGGAATATGAATACCAGGAATACCGGAAAACACACCGAACAAGGGCTTCACGGGTACTCTGAAGGCTTACTTCAGCAACCACCCTTACGAGGATAACGCGGGCAAGGTCGTCGATGCGCCTACTTTCACTCTTAATGCTACCAACAGCGATGTGATGAAACCTTCTAGCAGCGATGAGATCGGTTCGGCGGGTAGTCATGAAATGCAAACCATGCCTCAAAGCGTCGACGAGATCTCAACATGACAAGTCACCCAGTGATGACGATGGTGTCAGTCCTGTCGCTCCTGCCTATTCGAATGACATTTCTGCTGACTGGCGTACTGCATCTCGTGCTTTGCGCACTGCTGGCTGGGGCTTCATGTTCTACCTCATCACAACCGATATTCCTGGTTGGGGTGCTACTCCCAATGTCTTCGCCCAGACTGGCTGCAACTATGGTGTCGGCATCTTCGTTCTCATGGGTCTTGCTGCTGGCGCGGCTGGTCTCATGTTGTGGCAAACCTTCCTGAAGCTCGATTCTTCACGCTACCCAATTGTCGGATTCGGTGATCCATTCCATCGTCCCTTCGGTCCAAAGACTCGCAATGCTGTCAACTTCATGCAAGCGTTCCAGCAATTCTTGACTGTCGCCATCCTTATCTTTGGACAATCTTCGTTGCTCTCTCAGATGGCAAATGCAAAGATTTGCTGGATTGCCGTCCTGATCATCACGATGGTATTTTCAAAGCGTCCTTTCATTATTTCAACAATGGCAGTCCATCACCGTAGTGGCTAATGCTATTTGCTTTATAGGTTATTGGTATTTCCATGAGTTGGCTTCGCAGCTTGAAGCACATGGGCTGGCTTTACAACTTCGCTGTGTGGATCAACGTCGCCAACTTCGTCATTGTCATGATTGCTGCGGCTAAGTACGGTCCTGATGTGACCATTACTGTTCAGACCACGCTCCTCAACAAAGCGTGGCTCACCAACCCAGCACCAGTCACGACTTTCTTCTCGGTCCCAACTGCTGAATTCCAACAGAACGTACCTGACCCTTCTACTGCCGTTTTGCAGGGTGTCAACAACATGGTCTACTCGTACTCGTAAGTCATGCCTCTTCGTGACTCGGATGAGTAAAACCTGCAATCGTGCTAACAATTGTCTAGGGGGCTCTCCTATTCATGGCATTCATGTCAGAGATGAGACGACCAATGGACTTCTGGAAGGCAACAATTCTCGCACAAACCTTTATCACTGTTGTTTACATCTTCTTCGGTGTCTTCGTTTATGCTTACTACGGACAATACGCCGCTTCCACCATCACGCAGTCAGTCATGACAATCGCTTGGCAATATGCCTCAAACGCCCTTGCTCTTATCACTGGATACCTGGCAATCTGTACGTGCAATTCCCTCGGCCTTGCTTTAGGACTAATCCACAAACCACAAAAATAACGCGCTAACGCTGTACAGTCCTATACTTCAACGTTGGCTTCAAGACCGTCTACATCGAAGTTGGCCAAGAAATCTTCCACCTCCCAAACATCACCACCAAGAAGGGCCGGTGGCTCTGGATCGGTCTCGGTCCCGTTTACTGGATCCTCGCACTCGTCGTCGCCGCTTCGATTCCTTCCTTCAACGGCATCGTCGGTGTGGTCGGCGGTCTTCTCTCCCTCAACTTCACCTACTCCATTCCCGGAATTATGTACTGCACCTATCTGATTCAAGAAGGCGGACAGTTGCCAGGTGAGGGCTTCGATCCTGCTACAGGAATCACTACGAGACATGACAGTGGTATGAGGAGGTGGGCGAGAGGCTTTATGAAGAAGTGGTATTTGACTATTCCGATTGCTTTGTACACAGCGGGCGGTCTTGCGGCGTCTGGAATGGGAACTTGGTCTGCTGTTCTGTCGCTTATTGGACTGCTGGGTCCAGGTGGAACTATTCAGACTTCGTGGGGTTGTCAAGCTATTGGTTGAACGGGCTGACTTTGGGGCCAGGTTCCGGTGTGTTGGCTTGGTGAAGCACCGGTGTAAGGGCACTGCCTGTTGGAGTAAAGCTGGAAAAAGTTCATATCTTTGAAGTTTTTAGCAGTCTTGATGACGTGGTACATGTTAGATTGTAGGATAGTAGCAATATATTTAGTCCTCGTTTTCTGAATGTCGTACGTTTAGGATGGTCCTACAAAGGATATTATAAAGCTTTTTATGCATGAATCTCCAGGCAATGATCAATCTATATATGTTTTGTTTGATATATCGAAGACAATACCGCTTACTTGCCCCTACCTGTCTTGGCATCTTCATATCATCGCTCTTTCCCCACATTGGAGCATTGACAAATCGACGACAACAAATAACCAGTGACCTCAAACCATCCGGCATTGCGCATCTTTAGCTTCAGCTACGATTGCAGGTCGACGTTCCCCTCTCCCAGTCACTGAGCCACGTTCTGGAATAGCCTCATCCCAAGACAAGACCTAGTGCCATACCACCACCACACTCCCACGCACGTCCGATCCACCTCAAGCCTCCCAGACGATGTGGCACGCTTCTACATGCTTGCATCCATAGTCATCGTGTAATAGTCCTCGAACCAATCGTCACCTCTCAATCAATACTCCGAGTACACTTGCCAAAATGAGTGCAATAGACAAGATGAAAGGCGGCCTATACAGCTGGCGCAGTGCTTCAAATGATGGTGACCGCAATCCAGCGACCAACGAATATAAAGGTCTTGTCTCCTTCATCGCCGACATACGTAGTGCCCGCGCACGTGAATTAGAAGAGAAGCGCATAAATAAAGAACTTGCCAACATACGATCCAGATTCCGAGAAGGCAAGCTCAACAGCTACGACAAGAAGAAATATGTTTGCAAACTGCTTTATATTTACATCCTAGGATGGGAACTTGATTTTGGACATCTAGAAGCAGTAAATCTGATCAGCGCAAGCAAGTACTCGGAAAAGCAGATTGGGTATTTGGCGGTGACGTTATTCTTTCATGAAGAACATGAGCTCTTACACTTAGTGGTGAATAGTATCAGGAAAGATTTGCTTGATCATAACGAGCTAAACAACTGTCTGGCACTACACGCGATTGCGAATATTGGTGGGAGGGCCATGGCTGAATCATTGGCACCAGAAGTATACCGCCTACTTATATCACCTGCATCGAAATCATTTGTCAAGAAAAAAGCTGCTTTGACATTATTACGATTATATCGAAAACTTCCAACATGTGTACAATCCCAATGGGCTGAAAGGATTGTAACAGCAATGGACGATGATAATATGGGAGTGGCCTTGTCTGTTACATCTCTCGTTATGGCCTTGGCACAGGATGATCCAGATACATATCAAGCATGTTATGCAAAAGCCGCCAATCGTCTGAAAAGGATAGCAGTCGACAATGATTGCGCGGCTGATTATGAATATTACCAAGTACCTTGTCCATGGATGCAAGTCAAGTTACTCAGGTTACTACAATATTACCCACCTTCACAAGATGACAAAGTAAGAGGCCTGATAAGGCAGTCTGTATCGAAAATACTGGATATGGCAATGGAAACACAGAAGAATGTACAACAAAATAATGCTCAAAATGCAGTCTTATTTGAAGCGATCAAGCTTGTGATACATCTGGATACAGAAGAGGCTTTGATGGTACAGATATCTTCGAGACTAGGAAAGTTCATACTAGCAAGAGAAACAAACGTACGATATCTCGGACTTGAGGCAATGACACATTTGGCTTCCAGAAGTGAAGCGCAGGATCCTATAAAACGACATCAGAAAAGTATACTCGCATCGTTGAAAGATCGAGACATTACTGTGAGGAGACAGTCTCTCGACTTATTGTACAGCATGTGTGATCAATCAAACGCACAATCGATTGTGACAGATTTACTTCGACATCTGACAATAGCAGACTATGCTTTGAGAGAAGAAATGATCTTGAAGATTGCAATTCTAGCAGAAAGATATGCTACTGATGCACAATGGTATGTCGATATATCGCTACGATTACTAGCAATGGCAGGAGATCAAGTTAGTGAAGAAGTGTGGCAGCGAGTTATTCAAATCGTTACAAACAATGAGGAACTACAAGTCTATGCTGTCAAAAATATTCTCCGCTACGTCAAACTCGAACAATGCCACGAATCATTGATCAAGATAGGCGGATATTTATTGGGTGAATTTGGTCATCTAATTGCAGACGATCCTGGTTGTAGTCCGATTGAGCAATTCTTTGCTCTTCAAAACAAAATGGCAGGCTGTTCTACTGAAACAAGGGCAATCATATTGTCAGCATTCATCAAATTCGTCAACCTCTTTCCCGAAATCAAGCAGCAGCTTATAGAAGTGTTTCACGCATTTGGCGATGTACTGGATTCTGAACTGCAACAAAGAGCTTGCGAGTATCTCGCACTTGCAACCATGCCAACAGACGACGTGTTGAGGACTGTTTTCGACGAGATGCCACCTTTCCCAGATCGAGCATCTGCTTTACTTTCGAGAGTGCACACAAAGGCAGGCAAAGGGGGTGGTGATAAGCGACCTATGACATTGAGACAAGATACCACAGGGTTTGCCAAGCTTGCCGGTGTGAATGGCAGTAATCCTTCTACACCGATCAAAGCGACAAATGGTAACGCATTTTCGAATGGGAATGGTGCTACAAATGACACCCACGACCTACTCGACTTACAATCTTCGCCACAACCACAATCACAGCATGCACCGCAGGATATCGCTCTTCTGGACGCTCTGATATTACGATCAGGAGGTGTACTATACAGATCATCCTCTCTTCATATCGCTCTCTCCACGGAATACCAATCTTTAACAGGCGTTCTCAGCCTCTACTTTCAGAACAAATCTTCTTCAACACAAATAACCACTCTCACCTCTACAGTCAACACACCTAATCCTTCACTTCTTTCAGTACAAGCAACAAATATGCCAGATAGTATATTGACACCTATGAGTCAATGCCAGCAGACCTTCATAGTCGAAGCTCGTACCTTCTTCAGCGAGCCACCTGTACTCAATGTACAATACATGGATGGCAATGAACCAAGACTATTATCCCTGAAGTTACCAGTACTCCTCCATAAATACATGGAACCAGCTCAACTGATTGCCGAGGACTTCTTCAAGCGGTGGAAGCAGATTGGTGGCGCACCAAGAGAAGCTCAGGAAGTCTTTGGTGTCGTTGGAAACACCAAATTCACACCGCAATCGACGAGAACTGTATGTGAGGGCTTCAATTGGGGTGTACTTGATGGTGTTGATCCAAAAGAGGGTAATTTCGTCGGTGCGACTGTGCTGTGTACGAGTGAAGGAGGCAAGTTTGGCTGTTTGATGAGGTTGGAGCCGAATTATGGTAGTCAGGTTTGTTGTCCCTTGTTCCGTTGATGAAGGTTTCGTAATGCTAACTCGATTAGATGTACCGCTTGACGATTCGAACGACTGGTGAAGGAGTTGCTGAAGTGTTGTTGGGTCTGATGAAAGAACGATTGCAACTTGGTGAGCTGGCTTTGGTGTGAATTAGTAGGATATGAAAATGGTATAAACGATCATTTTACCTTGCGACATATAGTCGATGAAGATTCGCAAGAAATTTACAACTGTCTTGAAATCCAAAGGTCTTCGATCATTTCCTTTTTCACATCACCTCTCCAACCATTTCGCCTTCGTCTCCATATCAATTCCCGTAATAGGATCTTCACCCCTCGCAATCCTCTTCGCCTTCATCTTCCTCTCCATCTCCATAAACGCCCTAATCCCAACCGGAATCCCCTCAAACAAATCCGCCTTCTTACCTCCCTCATGACCCCTCGATTTCCTCGCATCTTCCAAACTCCACAACGTATCACTCCCACCACCATCATCATCCATACTCGTAGCTGAATTTGTATGCTCCATCTCCTGCCTCCTCCTCGCTTCAGCACTAGCAGCAGCCCAATCTTCAAGCTCGTCACGAAATCGATCCCATACGCAATTGACGCAGCCGCTCATGCAGCAGTTATCTGGTTCTTCTGGTTTGGGAGGGACGCGAACGCCGGCGATGAGTGTGCTGGCTGCTTCGAGTTCGCGGGCGCGGTCGGAGGTGCCTGAGAGGCGGGAGCCGAAGACTTGACGGGCTTTGTCGAGGGTGGAGTTTGTAGATGGTGTGGTGGAAGTTGGGATTGGTGGTTGTGGTTGTGTGAGTAGTGCTGTGTGTATTGTTTCAGTGGAGGGTTTGGGAGGCTGGAATGCTGTGGTGTTTACTGTTTATGTGTTTCTCCATTTCTTGTATTCGTCTGGCGTGGTGGGAGGAGTAGGAGGGCGGTTTTCGGGGACGAGATGAGGTTGATGCTGGACGGTGGGTGCATGGCTTTGCTAGCCTGGCTGTCGATGCCAATATACGTCGTGATATGATCATGGTATTGCTGGATGGGTAACTGTATAATTCCAATGGCGAAAAGTGTAGTATGTATAGGTAAGACGTCATTGAGATAAACAACAGACTCACATGCGAAACGTGGCTGCAGGACCCTTGGATTCTTGGTTGTGACGTACCCCGCTCGCACCAAGCTAAGCAAGTTAACAACACCCACTTCAACCATCGTCTCATCTGTTCTTTTCAACAACAAACATACACCTAAGACACTATCAAAACAAATACCACCCAACATGTCCACCACCGTCCACGTCACCGGCATCAGCACTCAAACCAGCGAGAAGGATGTTCGCGACTTCTTCAGCTTCTGGTCCGTCTTATCTCCTTTCTCGTCTCACTGTCATATACTAACACAACTTCATTATAGCGGCAAGATCTCCTCCCTCTCAGTCTCACCTTCAGGCGACACCCAATCCGCCGCTGTAACTTTCGAAAAGCCCACCGCCGCTAAAACTGCCCTCCTTCTCGACAACACCCAACTCGGTACCTCATTAGTCCACGTCTCCGCCGACTCTTCATCCACCACCTCCTCATCAACCACTTCTTCCTCCACCATGCCACTAGGCTCAGCATCAGACGACCACCACGTCGCACAAGAAGACAAACCCCGCGCCCGCATCCTCGCCGAATATCTCGCGCATGGCTACACCATTTCCGACAAAGCAATCCAAACCGCCATCCAACAAGACCAACAACACGGTTTCTCTGCACGATTCACCTCTGCTTTGCAAACGTTCGACCAGAAGACAAACGCTTCTCAAACAGCTGCCAACATCGATCAAAAGTACGGTGTCACGCAGACTGCGCAATCCGGATTCCACACCTTGAACTCGTACTTTGAGAAGGCACTAGGTACGCCTACTGGTCAGCGTATCCGTCAATTCTACCAAGTTGGCGAGAAGCAGGTTTTGGATGTCCACAATGAGGCGCGCAGACTTGCTGATCTCAAGGGTGGAGCTAAGAAGCAGCCGCATGAGGTTAGCGGAAGTGATAAGACTGTGTGTTCGTGTGGAAGTAGCGAGGCGGAGTGTGGATGTGCACCTGGTACGTGTGGGTGTGCCAAGTGTGGGAAGAATGATGCTATGCCGACAAAGGAGGAGGCGCAGATGGAGAGTGTGCAGGGTGGTGCGAGGACGAAGTGTAATTGTGGAGGAAGTGAGGGAAAGTGTCCTTGTAAGTTTGGTGATGAATTATTTGTATGTGAGAAGGAAATGTACTAATAGATGTGTTTTCAGGTGCTCCTGGCAAGTGTGCTTGCGCCAACTGCCACAAGAACCCTGAGCAGTAGAATGATGATATGAGTATGGAGGGAGAGACTTTGGACGATACTAGGGATCTGATATGAAATGGAAATTGGGAATACGAGTCGTTAAACAATAGTAAACGTGTAATGTGACTTCTATCTTTCCAGTCCACTGAAATCGTAATATGTGCCAGAAATCGAAAGATATACTGACCCTCCCATCAATCCTGTCACGCAAGCAACGCCATGTACCACATATCTGTTCGTCTAAATGAAATTCCCTCTCTCTTCCATTCGCGTCATCAAAACGTATCCGTCGTGATAGTCTGTCATTCAGAAATGTTCAGCAAACATGCCCTGTTCTGACGTGTCACGACAATAGTGCATATCCTGTCGTGTCCAGTCGAGTGTTCGCATATCTCTCCTGTCCTTTGTGTCTTGATATTCGCCGAAGAAAGAGGTCGAGAAAGGGATTGAGATGTGATATCGACTGTTTTCGCCGTCTTTGTCTTTTTCTCCTTTTGCATATCCTGCCTTGCTCTTAACATTCTCACTAATTGCCCATGGCAAAAAGGTTCGACATTGAAATTTCAAGATGGACACATCGACGTTAGTTCGGTTGTTTAGCTGTTCCTCGTCCTCCTGCTCCATGAATGCTGATTCGCTGTGATTGGCAACCATATCCTCGCGTATCCTCCTCCCTCCCTTCTCTCCCAACTTCTCAAACCCCCTCTTTCTCTTCTTTCCCTCACATAGGCAGCCGCGCAATCTCCTCCTTCTTATAAAACCTCCTCATATTCTCCGCCCCCAACATACCCACCTCCTCCTCCAAATGCTTCCACAACACCTCTCCAAACCCATCCAAAATCTCCTTCACCTTGGCTCTCTTCAAATCAATCTTGCCTCTTTTGACATCCTTCATATACGCTTCTAGCTTGTCGAGCCCGGCGTGGATTTGCTTGTGTTGTTCCAGCGCACTACTGCCAGGACGGAATTGCGGCATGCGTTGCGCGAGGATGGGGAAGATGTGCTGTTCTTCGATGTCGTGGTGGACTGTTAGGTGTTGGATGAAGGAGAGGGAGAGGGCGACGAGGCGGCTGGGTGGGAGGGTACTTGAGGGTGTGTTAGGGGAGGATTGGGGGGAGACGGCGGTGTAGAGTTGGTTCCAGGTGTGGCGGAAGTTGTTGTGGTAGTAGTCCATCATACTAGACAGTGATTAGTACTTCAACCACATAAAAGATAATGAAACCACTAACTCGGCCATTCGGTTATACGCTCTAAACTCCCCCGGTACAATCTTGGGTAATTCATCTTCCATCCTCTCACTAGCAGGTAGTGTTTCTGTCTTTGCCATTGTCGCTGTTGCTGTTGGTGTTGTTATTGGGATACTACTTGTAATAGTTGATTGATGTTTCAAAGTTGAGAGAAGTAGATTGGAAGTTGATACAGAGGCGGCGACAGGGAAGGCGCGTTGGTAGAGTGTGCGGGTACAGGCTATAAAGGTGCAGGCGATGAGGGTACGTGAGATGAGGGTCCTTTGCATTGAATGGAGGGAGTATCTAAATGAGAAGTTGGGACGAATGTTTATATGAAGAAGGGCTTGTCGGAGTTCGTGGCGGATGCCCTAATAGGATTGCTAAGGCAATTCTGCCGTATATCATTACCGAGCTATCATTCACTTCTTCCTCCTTCTGCTTCATCTTCTTCTTCTTCCTCCTTACCACCTCACCAAGCAGCAGCCAACCCCCCCGTCCATTCAAAATCATTAAACCCGCCCAACAACCCCAGATCATTCCCCAACCCTTCCATCGAAAAATCCTGCAACTCCGGATCAAAAATCGGCATCACACTCGGGCTCAAACTATTCGTTTGCGCATTATTCGTCGACGAACTGGCGGGACTCAAGGCCCGATCCAAAATCTGCTTAATGATCTTGCCTAACCTGCAGCACAACGCGTAATTGCCATCTTCGGGTTTGACCCAGTCTAGAGCAGCGAGGAAGACGCTTAGTTGTTGGATGACTTCGGATCGGTCGTGGGAGGTGGATTGTTGGTTTGTTTGGCGGAGGAGATCAAGGGCTAGGGCGGAGGCGGCGGGGATGCCATAGCAACTAAGGGACCAGTGGATTTCGTCGCGGTGGTAGATGCAGTGTTCTCTGTAGGTAAAGGTGTTAGTATGATATTTTGAGTAGAGTAGCTGAATTTCTTTACCTGTTATTCCATACTAACAAGACATTATTCAACATGAATTTGGCATTCGATAACATCCAAGTTTCGTCACGACCTTCGACGGTTATTCGTTCAATGAGTAGACAGTTTGTTGCCATGACATTTCGGAGATGTGTCAACCATAGTGCGAATTGGATACCACGATTCTTTCTATGAGGGAAGCGAAATACTTCTGATGGTTCTTCGCGAAACCATGTAGGTAATGACAAGAAAGCTGATTTTTGTTTTTCTCGTAGTTCACTAGATGAAGCGTCAGAAAGGAAGATATATAGTTAATGCTTTCAACCCACGCAGCACGTATGACGAGATTCTCTCCTGGTCTTCCTAGTGAGACTTCTAGTATTTCATCTCTGATCTCCCAGAATATCTAATTATGTCAGCTTTAATCACTTTCGAGAAACACAACACTTACTGTATTACCACGATAAAATGCTGCCGAATATGCAGCAGGATTCTCCTGGTATCCCCATCCTGTTGGATCCACCAAGCTCTTCAAAACTGCATGATTTGATTCTCTATATACGATTTCCGGAGGCAAATCTAGCTGCATTGGTGTTGTAACATAACGTCGTGAGAGTGCAGGAGGCCTGCCAGTGAAGGATGCTATGGTTTTATCCTGTCTCGAGTAATTAGCAAGACTTGTCTATCGTATACATTGATTCAATTTTATAGACCGACTCACCAGAATGAAAGCACGGTGAAACACCATTGACCTAAATTCTAGATACAGTGCAGAGATAGGTTCAGTATCTGACTTGAGCTCAAGATGCAGTCCTAGACCAGTGAACGTGTTGACCTGTAAGAAACTTAAGTATTAAACTTTGGCTGAGTTTAAAGTAGTAAACATAGCACCTACCATAGCACCTGTTTTCCTCCATAACTCGAGTCCTAACATGGATTAGTCTCATACAGACGTCAAGTCACAGACTCCTTTACTAACCACTATCTCCATGTACAACACTTTGCAAGGTAACACAACGACAACGTAATGACGCTGTAAAAACATTACGTTCTGGATCGAGTTCTTCCGATAGCATCAAACAAGCATCAGCACATTCGAGCATTGTGCAGGCATACTTTCTTTTACTTCCTTCACATTCCGGCGGTATCAATGAAGATAAGATAGGGTCGTAATCCGGTAATGATATGGCAGCATCACCTGTGATGGGATATTAGTCATACTCCAATTGAATCCTCACAACATGAACATACCAAGATTAATAAAGATATGTCCAAGATGCTCCCATCTCATATTCTTCCCCATAAAAGACGCCAAAAACTCTTCATTCGTTCGCGCAACATGCAAAGAATTCCTCGTATTATGCACAAGTTGTTCAATCATTTGCCGAATCTTCTTCGGACTGCCATCATCTGCCACAGAACCCCAAGTCTCCCAGAACGAATGACTGATCTCCTTCCACAGTAATGGCTCTGCAACACAAGCACCGTGCATGAATTTGTTGTAGATATTCTCTGCAGTATCACGTTTTGGTAGCCATGCTATAATTTCTTTGCAGAACTCTAGACCACGATCATCCCAGCCATCGGATGTCATTCCAGATTCTGAACTATCATTCCACCATAGCTCGCAAGGGACTGCTTCTTCTAGTATAGCAGAAAACGCAGTCTTTCCAGTATGTCCGATAGTATTCCAGTCACCCGGCAGCCTCTTAGCATATCCAAAAGTAGCACCAGTACGAAAAGCAAGAGGATTTGATCGTTTTGCTGGTTTTCTCGCATGAGCTGTCTTTGTTTGAGGGAGGGGTAATGGTGGTGGAGCCATTGGTATTGGTGCTGTGATATATGTCCCGCCTGATGAAGGTGTTGGTGTGCCATCTGAACTCGGACTTGGAAATGTTACACTTCCACTGGAACCGGCATGTTCGAGCTTTGGTTTTGTCATTGGTGCTGCTGCATAGAAGCAGGCGCGGTTGTGACGTTGACAGCGTTGACATGGTTGTTCGTGATCACAAGATTGTTTTCTAACGCGACACGGTTCGCATGATGGTTTTTTACCATTCTTTCTCAGTTTATCGCCTGAGAGATATCATGAATGATTGTGCTAAGCATTGACGGCATATTGACTTACCCAATGTCGTCGGCATGATTACAAGTGTTGCCTTCCTCTGACACGATGGGCTCACTTCCAGTCACACTAGAACTTACGCCGATACACTTTCGGAGTACTGACACAGCAAGCTCCACAAAGCACGACGTCAGTTTGCAACAACGAGGTAATCACTAGAAAGTCGGAATAGACGTAACAACACTTGCTTAGCTCTTGCATGCAGAATGTGGATAGTGGGAGGTACGACGGGGTTTGGATAATCGAAAGAGGGGAAGATGGAGAGAGATGGGATGAAAGCACACCTTTATTCCGATCTCTAGCTAAGATTAGCTGGCAAACTCTAAATTCGTGCGGGGTAGAGATAGCAACGTCTGTACTCCTCACGGCACATCAACCACATCAACCTTTCTACTCGAGGTCACTGTCGACTGAAACTGACATTTACTGGTCTTTGTTCTCACGAGGGAGGTAGGAAAGTTGGTCGAACAAAGATTATTTATGCATAATACGAAACCATCCGGATTAGGCAGTCGCCGCTCACTTAACCACTGACCAGCAACCACATTCCTTACTTACAACGACGTTAACGCACTGTGCCTTGAAATCTATGAGGAATCACCTCAACTCACGACAATCATGAGCAGTAGTACGTAATAAATGACTATGGTCAGGCTAGAATGTGCTTCACCAATCAAGCCCTGTAAAAGTCTTTGTGTGTTTAGTATTGTACTTGATACTCTTTGTATGGCCTGAAAGGGACATGGCTGCCCTGAAAGAGTAATGTTTCATATTGTAGTCTGGCACCATTATATGTCCTCCTTGATGTCGTCAAGTATGGTAATAAGCAAACGTGCTTTTCCAACCTAACCCACCCACACTCATTCAACCACCAACCAAACAAACATGCTCGCTCTCACCCTCCTAAGCTTCGCTGCAGCCGTCAGCGCTGTCGCAGTCAAGCCAGCTGATATGAAAGTGCCCCTCCCTCTGGGCGACATCACCTGGATCGCTCCCAAGGAGCACGGCAACATCAGCTTCACTGGCTCCCACGCCGACGTGATTGCTCAGATCAGTAACCTGAAGCCTCACTGGCAAACAAACCAAACATACTTCCACGAGCTCATCAACTCCACTCACGCCGCATTGGCAGCCGAGCACGGTTTGCAAAAGCGATCCAACAGAGTCAGCCAGTACTGCTCTCAGTGGGGTACTGGATTCTGGGAGACTTCCGGAGTCACCACACAAGTCGACAACTTGAATTACGTCCTTCAGCACTATGGCACTGGATCGTGTAATATTGGAGCACGTACTTGTGGTCGCTTTTCTTGCTCATACAACAATGCGTTGTTACTTTGCAGTTCGTATACATCCCTTGATGAAATATGCTGATCTTTGCTAACATTCACTCACAGATGACAACCCTTTTATGATTTCCGTCCCGTGCCAGACATTGGCGACTAACTTGATGTTCGTCCTTAGTACCTGCATGCAAAACCAACTTGTGGGTGGCAACAACTGGTACATTGAGGGTCAGGCTTTCTACATCAACCCCAGCTACAACGTTATGGTCAAGCATACTGATGCTGGAAAGGCTTGTTAGATGGTAGGTAAACGAGGTGTGAATGGAGGGCGTTTCATTAGAGTATTTTTTTTTTTGCTTTTCCGAGAATAAAAGGACTTTTACGGTTGTCGAGGCTTTCCAATTTGCATAATGTTGCCGCTTGAAAAGATGTTTGAATCCTAAAATCTAGACGAATACTTGTGCTCCTACTTTCTGCAGTGACTGACATGGTGTATTGTGCTATTTCGAGTGCAGTGTAGCCTCTTGATTTCGCGATAATTCTACCTGCAATACGCTTTTTAGTACTTAATATCAGTGGTAAGGCAATAGCCTCCAGGACTTGTTGTTGGATTGAGAAGACAACAGAAAGACAACAAAGAAACGCCTTCGGAGTTGTCGCCGCTCCACGACTCCTGAACATTAACAACACACCTGAAACACTCTCAAAACACACCCATCATCCTCTACAAATCCCAAGCACGCCTTATCCTCTGCCTCACTCTCCGCACATTCGCATATCCTCCAATCCGCCACCACCCAATCCCATCCACGAACGCCTCCTCCCACCAACACAATGACAAAAGCACAACAAACCATCTCAGTAGGCCTACTAGTATCCGCTGTACGTTAATCAGCCGAAGAAGACACGCATAAATGAATCAACCACTGATGACCTGGTGTTTGCGATCATTACAGCTCTACCTAGCATGTCTCTACGGCTTGATTCCAATCTTTCCCTCGAAAGTGCAAGAGGAAGTATTACCAGTGGTATGCTCCAATTCCAAACCCCTCTTCAATATCCCCGTCGACACCCTCCAAGCCCAACTAACATGACCTTCTTCTTTGTAAAAAGCTACCGTTCTGGGCCCTAGTAACATTAGGAGCATACCTCCTCTCACAAATCGGCTATTCGCTCCTGACATTCAACGACGTACCGGTGGCATATGAACGATTGCTCAAGGAGATTGAGATGGCCAAGGTGGATTTGAGAGGGAAGGGTGTTGATGTTGATTAAGATGAAAAAAAGTGAAGGGATTAAGGCATGTGTGATGGGGCGATGAAATTGAATGGGGTTGCACGGAGGAGAGGAGAGGGAAGGGGAAGGTGGAATGAGAGGGAGAATTGAAGAGCATGAGCCGGAGAGATAGGACGTGAATAGGCGCAGAAAAAGGCCCGTGTTGGACCTCGATCGTTCCCAGCAATTCGATGCGGCCTGCTTCAATTGGGATATCAAGCAGGCAAGGCATCTTTGAGCTTCGAGGAAGAGCAGCAGATCTAATCAATGGTTCATAAACACCACACTCATCATGCTCGGTTCCAAGACCTGCCTTGCCAGAGAAGAGCTAAAGAATAATACATTCATCTTCAGCCTTTTTTTCACCATCCATTTCAATCAATAACAGGAGAAGAGAAGTAGTGAGCCAACTACGCATAATCATACAAGAAACGCACCACCATGGAAAGCCTTCCATGCCAGCTCACTTCACACCACCCTCCTCATGCTCAACCCTCCTATCCCTCCCACTATCAACATCACCACACCCTTCACTCCAAGCCAATCCAGCCACTCCCTCCTCTTCCTTTCTCCCTCTGGCCAACCCAAGCAACCAATCAGTCACATTAATTACCCTCGGCATCCCCTCCCAATTCCGTCCTTCCAGCACATGCTCAATGACATGTTTGACAATCCTGCCCTGTGTATCAAATTCGAAGATAAATAAGCCTGCAAACTCTGCCCCGTTCGTTGTGTTATCTTGCTTTTGTCCGCTGGAGCCGAGGAATTCAGTGATTTTGTCGACTTGATTGCGTGGGAGCAGGGGCGGTGTGAGTGTGAAACGAGAGTGAGGGCGTGATTTGCCGCAGGTGCGCCATTTGACTATGAGCTTTTCGCTTCTGCTGCCTTCTGTGTTGTCATTACTATTATTTTGATTGTTGTCGTTATTGTCGTGAGTATTGTAAGCCCAAGTCCCATTCTTAATCATCCTCTCGCTCAAAACAATCAATTTGACATTGCCTACAACAGGCACGCGACCCCATGCAACCGGTGCAGTCCATAATGCGGCGTTATATGCGATTCGACCTGAGACGGTTGGGAGATGTGGATGCGTTGAGGGAAACAGATGGAGTGTAATTTGGGGCGAGAGGATTTCTTGGGGAAGCGGGGTTGTGAGGAGGTGTGGGAGGAGGGTGTGCAGGGTTTGTATTGTTTTGCCGAGCTTAAGTGTCCGTTCATCTGGGGGGTGTTGGCGGCCATGACTATCTCCTGCACTTAGTGGAGAATGGTTGTCGTTGCCTGGGGCAGGAGGAAAGCTGGCGTGTTGTGTGCGGGTGAAATAGTTGACGATATCTCTTTCATCTCGAACATGCGCGAGACATTTCCTGCTTAGATTGCTAAACACCCTCTTATTCCCAAGAAAACCACCATGCCTATGAATATTGTCCACAGAACAAATAATGGGAGGACATGCTAATCGTCGGCGCGCAAAGGTTGTTCGAAATCCAAGTCGTACATGCTTGCCGGCGCACGAAACATCCAGAGGAGAGGAAGAGCTGAATACGTTGATGGGTGGCGGCCTCCGCAGCAGCTTGAGGGTCATGTAGGTTCTTTCGAGATCATGAGAATAGGTATAGTAGGTGAATGAATGAAGAGGTGCATTGGCTAGGAACACTTTTTGAATGAGGTCAGCACGGTCAGTTGACACCGGAGCTTACCTCCGATGAATAAAACCCCTTTATTGTTTCATGTGGCGTTTCATGTTTTGGTCAATTATAAGTAATAGACAACATCATTACAGGAAGACTTATTGAAAGCGAATCCAAATTCATCTATACACCTCTCATCATAACCAAAACTAAACACCCCTAAAAAACCTCAATATCAAAAACCAAAAACTTCCCACAAACCTAAAAGCCGCCAACCCAGCCACACTCCACAACACCACCGCCAAATAAATCTCACTCCTCGTCGTAGCAGTAGCATCCTGTCCATTCGCATCAAGCGTCGGTGCTTTCGCAACATACAAGTTCTGGAAGCCACTCGTGTTCAATACAGCAGCGCACAGGGCGAGATTGCAAAACATCCATACAAGCACGACGGTACTTCTGAAGCCCTTGTAGTAATCTTCCTGTTTGTCTTGTGCGGAGGGGATCTTCTTTGGTGCTTCATAGCGGCGGGAGAAGACTTGGAGTTCAGTTTCGTATTGGGTGTTTAAGTCGGCGTCGTCGGTTGGAATGGCTACGTCGATACCACCGGATGGCTTGACTGTGGCTGTGGGTAGTTTTGTTGGCTTGTCGTCGCCTTTGGTACCCCATGTGATGTCGTGAGTGTTGCAGAAAGCGTAGACGTTCAAGATGTTGACGTAGGTAGGAGTGAGCAAGATGTACTGAACGAACTAGGATATTGTTAGTTGTGTAAACCGCAATATGCATGCACAAGATACATACCGAAGTAAACATATGCCACGGATCGAAGAACAAAATCGACATGACCAAATATAATGCATACGTCGAAGCCATACTCACACACAAATGTGTAAACAGAGTATTTGCGAACAACGTCTTTACAGTAAACTCTGCCTTTTGTGCCACCTGTGCTTTGATAGAGACAACAGTGATGAAGATTGCCGCAAACATGAGGTAGCCCATAATAACAACCCAAAAGTATACCATACTCATGTAGAGCTTGTTGGAACCTTGTGGACGATTACCAAGAGCAAGAACGAAACATGAGACCAGAGTTACAAGGTATAGCCATTCGAAAACAACGGATAGAATACGACCAACAACACCTAGTAGTTCAGGTTCACCAAGGGATGTTGTGAGAATGCGAAAGACCAGGAAGAAGTTGCCCTGAATTGTGCTATTAGTATAACTGTGAACAAAATATCAATGTCTAGACTTACAATGGCAAACCAAGCAAAGATCATGTTGACAGTCTGATAGATGAACTCTAACAAGAAGAAGAGCTTCCTAAAGATGTTGTGTCCAGATCTGAAGATTTGATAGAAATGTGCCAGAGCATAAATAGCAGCAAAGAAACTTCCATTCAACCAACGCCTCCGTTGAAGGATGAAGTCTGCCATTTCTTCTGGTACATCAGTCTCACCAGTCGCAGACTTGACGTATTGTAGTGTCCAATTGCATTTCCTCTTGGCGACCAATTCGAAACAGAGAATACGATCTTCTGCGAGATACATGTTGGCAGTAAAGATGCCAGCATTTGCACCATGCATCTTTTCACCAGCAAAATACTTTTCAAGCGGCCCATTTCCTGTAGCATCGTTCTGAAGCGCAACATAGCGGTATGCTGAAAAAGCACCGGGTAGAACGGAGATGAACCCAAAGACTGATTCCAGTGGCTTGTCAAGGATGTTGCTGATCTTGTACTCAAAGTTTTGTGCTGCAATAAGTGGGTTGAGTAGCTTCTTTCCGTGAACAATCATAGCCTTGATCTCACCACATGCACCAGCGCATGAGGGATTGATATCGAAAGCCTTCCAAAGTTGAAAGATTGAGTCTTTTCCAGGTTTCGTTCCAGCATCAATCAGGACGCAAATGTTAGGGTCGAGAACCTGGCCGAAAGCTTGGAAAAACCAGCGGTGGGAATTGATCTTCTTTTGGTTCTTTTCTTTCAGACAAAACAGCATTTGAACAGGTGTCTCACCCTTCTTCACACTAACAACGCCTTTGTTGATCTCAATAGCCATCTGGGTAGTGTATTCGTAGATATGCGCGGTGACGTCTTTGCCATTGACTTGCTGCTTAGCGATACCTTCTTGATAACAACCCATTGCAGCAAGTACAGCTCTTGTTCTGGGATTGATCTTTGCACGACCGTCACTCACAACACAAACGACAATCTTCTTCCAAGCTTCCTTCCCCCACGTCTTACTTCTTGATCGTTGGTTCATGTACTTGATATTGTCAATAACGCCCATCATCGTGCGTGCAAACAGTTCTTCTTCTTCATTGTACATTGTAACAACAATAAACAGCTCCGTATGACGAGGCTTAGCAAACAGACGTTGGCGTAGAGTAAACTTTTCGTTGTAGAAATCAGAAGGATCACAAGTTGCTGCAGAATAGCGCATATGAGTGAACTCGTCGCGCTCTGGTGGCGGTGCATGAGTGATCTGGTTGAGCAGTCTTGGTGGAATGGGACAGTCCAGCACGAGATTGCCATTGTACAATTGAACCTCCTTTACAGTCTTCCATCTTCGGATTGCAGGTGTCGGCGCTGGTGCTGGTGCTTTCTTTGGTGTTGCGTCAGAGTATCCATTCGGCTGATCGACCAATGTTGGGCTGGGGTCAATAGCATGAGGATCGGGGCCGTAAGAAGTGTCTGGCTGAAGAATGGGCTGGGTATCAGGCTCATCTTGCCAGTAGTGTGGCTGATCATTGCCATACGCGTACTCGTCTGGCGTGGGTTGAGGGTATTGGTCGTGGTAAAACGCATCATGGTGCGCTTCAGGATTGATGGCGTAATCTCCTCCGCGGTTCTGCTGATGTTGATTGAATTGAGGTGCATATTGTTGATAATCATTCGGATCCATAGGATGCTGCTCGTTGTACGTTTCATTGTGACCATAAGACTGTGGAATGTTTTCGACAGAGTACGTTGGCTGAATCTGCATGCGATCTCCAGGCAACAAGTAGTTACCATGCTGCTGCTGCTGCTGCGGTCCAGGTCCCATTGGTATCTCAAGAGGCCCTTCGTCGTGGAATGATCTGTCATCTAATTCATAGCCTTGCTGATATGCGGGGTCTATTGGTGATGGGCTACGCATGTGGTAGCCAGGACTCGCGACTGGCGGTGGAGGTGTCATGATCTGATTGTGGTAAGGACTTTCGTGATGGCCTGGATTCAGATGTGGTGCTGGGTATTGGTAGCGCTGAGGTGAATGACTGAGGTAGTCTTGATCTTGCTGTTGTTGTTGTTGCGGATCATAGCCTGCGTTTTGATTCGCGCCTAAGGAGATTGAGAGGAAAGCTTAGCGAGGAGGTTCTCACAAACGAACAAAGAACATGCTGTGACACATTCCTTGCAGTAGCGTTGCGTGACGTGGAATGCATATGGCTTACCTAGGCGCTGATAACCGGACATGATTGGACTTTGATATAGTACAACTTTTCAATGAGATAAGCGCCCAAGGTGTAGATGTCCACAGAGGCAAAAGAACTCCTTGAAAGCTGTGTTTGTCGAATTGAGCAGATGGATGCTGCTAACCAAGAGTGTGTCGAATTGCGCTTGCTCAAGTGAAGCTCTATATGAGGCTACAATGCTGGTCCGGTCGGCTGCCAGATGTGAGTGGCAAGTGAATAGAGTGTCAAAGTGAAGCAAGCAAGCAAACAAAGACAGGCAATCGCTCAGTTTCAGAAGTGATCGACTCCCTGCGACAGTAAAGTTTACAAGGCAACGGCTAAAAATACTCCAGGGGTAAACGTCACGCGCTAAGCCTCAAGTCGCGTCGTACTACAATACTGTCTTTGCCTACCACTTTACTTCAAAGCCTGTCTGGCATCAGTAGGTGATTGTAAGTTCATGGACGAGAACTCTTGATGTTGGGCCTTCTCTCTGTCCTCAGTGCAGACTGACAAGCATTTGGGAAAAGTGGCAAAGGACGCGTCAAACATGAAACAAGATTTCCATCCGGCACTAGCTTAACGTCCAAACGTTCCCCAGATTATTCTGAAACACTAGACTTGCTGTATCATTAAAAGTCCAAACTACACCAAACTACACTACACAACCACAACACTCACCATGCCCGAACAAATCCCCCTCTCCATCCTCTTCGTCTGCCTCGGCAACATCTGCCGCTCAACAATGGCCGAAGGCACATTCCGTCACCACCTCTCCAATTACACCACCCCCTCCACATCCCGCTACACTCTCTCTTTAGATCGCATCGACTCCTGCGGCACCGGCGCCTACCACGTCGGCAGCGCCCCCGACCGACGCACCCTACACACTCTCCGCGCCCACGGCATCACGCACTACAAACACAGCGCACGCAAACTGCGTATTTCCGACTTCACCGACTTTGACTACATCTTCGTAATGGACGAGTCGAACTTCGAAGACGTCATGGCTGAGCGAACACGAACTCTGAAGTTGAAAGGAGGGAAGATGGTGAAAGGCGCAGTAACGGCGGTGGATGCAGATAGTGCGACGATATTAGGGAAAGCGGGAGACGGATTAGCGCATGTTATGTTATTTGGTGCATTTGGTGGCCAAAAGACGAGGAAAGGAGAGCAAGAGATTGTGGATGATCCGTATTATGGGGGTGATGAAGGCTTTGAGGTTGCTTTTGAGCAGGTGGATCGGTTTTCGAGAAATTTTCTGGAGTGGTTGGAGAAGGACGAGGAGTGATGAGGAGATGGAGGAAGAAGGATATAACACATGGACTTTGCTGTCCTGTCTAGCGAAATATCACAGCCGCTAGGTGAGCAAGAGTAGACAAGTTGGCCTCGTGATCGAGTGTCAGCTCTGCTGGCGTGAGAGTCGAGGCCCGAAGCCAGAGGCATCACGCTGGGCCAGATGCTACGAAGACCAAGATTCTTGAAATATCAGTCGCCCAGCACAGCACTCTCAAGCACGCCAAAGGAGGACGGAGGGTCGATATAAGTCGAAGCAGTCGAAGCAGTAGAAACGAGCGTTGATGAATTGGGTAGCGCAAACACACGAAGATGATGTGTCGAAATTACTATATTTGCATCGCATACCTACATAAAAGAAAACCCCGTTCGCGAACTCCGACACAGTCCTTATCCCCCTGACTGCGCACAGGAGCAAGCAGAAAAGACCAGAAGGAGATAATTGAAGACATCCTATACCCCATGCCCTGTATACGTCTTCCACCATCGAGTTGATCATTTCCTCATTTCATTCTGGTGTACGGTCTCCAAACCAGAGCGTGCCTGGACAGATCGAACCGTGCAATCCTACAAAGATATCCCTCTCATAACATCACATCTAACAACATCCTCCGGCGGATCCAGACTGAACACCTTGTCCTTGGCCAACGCGAACGGTAGGCTTGTTGTTGACAGCAGTCGTACCCATACGTTCCTTGATTTGGCGAGCCATTGTCAGGAAAGCCTGCTCGACGTTCGAGGCGTTCTTGGCGGATGTCTCGAGGAAGGGAATGTTCAGGCTGTCTGCAAACTCCTATTATGCCAAAGATGATTAGCATATTGTCGATACTCCCTAAGATATGCTGCTCGAAAGCTTACCTTTGCGACTGCATAATCAACGACCTTCTTATCAGCCATATCACTCTTGTTACCAACCAAGAGCTTGTTGACACCTTCGGTTGCATATCTGTCAATCTCTTGTAGCCATTGCTTGACGTTGTTGAATGAGTCCATGTCCGTCACATCGTAGACAACGCAAATGCCATGAGCGCCGCGGTAGTATGAAGAGGTGATTGTTCTGAAACGTTCTTGACCAGCAGTATCCCACTACAATGTAGCTGTTAGTCTTGAAGCTATCCGATAAGCTGGATATATAGAAGACGCACAATCTGCAGCTTCACTGTCTTTCCATCGAGTTCAATAGTTCTGATTTTCTGATACTGTTATTAGCTGCCAGATATCTTACACACCCTCCTAGGCCTTCTTGACGCACGAAATCTACGCCGATTGTTGAAATGTAACTCTCGGTGTATGTGTCGTCGGCGAACCTGAGCAACAAACAAGACTTTCCTACACCAGAGTCACCGATAAGGAGAAGCTTGAAGAGGTAATCGTATCTATAGGTCGGAGCCTGTCAGTCGTTGCTAGGATCGGAATCGGAGGACTAAGGTCGGCGATATAAGGTATGAAGGAAGAGCACTCTACTCATAAGGTTAGCAGAGTCCCACTACCATGCGATCTGGCTTTGCTTCTCGAGGTTGCTCCGATAGATAGAGCAACTTCCACCAGGGGCGGTGGACTTACTACTCTGGATTCATGATTGCGATAGTTCAAACGAAATAGGATATGCTAGATGACTGGTTGGAGGTTTTAGTGTCTGTATAGTGTGTTTCAGAAGAGCAAATCGATGGCAGAGCAGGTTGTTGTGTCAAGGTTACCTATGCATCATCCTCCGGTAAGGTTGATGATGAGTGAGGGATTCTTGGCAGTCACGTGGTGTTGTTGCTACAACACCCCTTTAGAAGTTTCAAGTTCTTTTGTTTGAGAAGAGGAGAATTCATTAGGTAGATATTGAGATATCCTTCATCATCCAGCTATATATACAGCCCCGCCTATATCCTGGCACATCATCCCGTTCGTGATTGTGACCGTCCTTGAAACACCTTGCTTGTAGCCTAAGATTAACAACTTTTTCCTTTTTACATAACCTTCCCAAATGCTGGAATAAGTGTTTGCGCCAACCAGAATGAGAAAGTCAACTTAGGACCAGTCATTAGTAGCTTTGGTGTCAGTCCTTTGAAGAATGACAAGAAACCCTCGTTCTTTGCCATGTTGGCTACAATTCTGAAACTGCTCTCCCTGTTCTCAAAGTTGCGTGCTTGTATTCTCGTCTTAATGACATCCATGGGTGCTGATACGATGATGGATGAAGATGATCCGATGATAGATGCGACAAAGTTTTGACCCCATGTTGCCTTGTTGTAGTCTTCCATTTTGTAAATGTACTGCTTGGCTGCTGCTGAACCACCGAAGAGTGCAAAAGAACCAGGAAAGTTACGGGCCATAGTCCAGCCCCATCCTCTGTATAGACCCAAGCCTTCATCTGCTACAATCTTGAATAGACCTCTACCTCTGAAAGCCTCTGGATTTGTTTGACGCTTAATTTTGAGGACATCAAGTGGAAGGAGGACGACTTCACCAATACCAATCAAACTGGATATACATTAGTCGCCAATTCTTCAGTGTCACATAGTAGCCTTCGACTGACCTTCCAGCAAATGCGTGCATGATCGCCTTTCCGTTGCCCTTACCAAATGCTCTATCGAACTTCTCGCCGTGGTTCTTCGCTAGGTAATCCCGAACGAATGGTTGACCACCGTATTTGTATACTCTTTGAAGGACCTTGTATCCTGCTGCGTAACCCAAGCCAGGGAATAATGACCCAAATCGAGTACCTAGTCCTGCATTTGCTTTGTCCTTGAATATTACGGCATTGGCGGCGGAAAGTGATGCGACCTAAGAAAGGTATGAATATGAATGTTCTTTCATTGATGATTGGAACCGACGTGAACATACTCTTGTCTGATTGCTCATCAATCTCTTTGCAACAGTGTCGACCGGGTGGAAGAGGGCGAGTTCCGAGATACCTGCTGTAGCAGCACCAACGAGGCGAGCAGTACCGCTTTCACCTGTTGGAAATTAGTAGGCTGTATGACCTCCAGGCAAGCAGCATGCTCACGCTTGAACTCTTTCACGGCTGAACCTGCAACAGCCACACTGGCCTTCTTCGCTGCATCTTCTGTAGAAATCATTGTGACTCGAGGTGGATCGAGTTGATGTGGATGTGGGTAGTTTGGAGGGCACGGATATCCTACGTCTGTCGACTACAGACACGGCAGCAGGATGCAATCAGAGAGCAGATGAAAGCACGCGACAAGAAGTAATGAAATTGAAACAATTACCAATGACTTTTTGGACGATCTTCCGATAACAAAAATTGGTCAGAAAGCTTATTTAGCCTGAGACCTAAGGACCTAAGGCCGAACTTCTCCAACCCACTTGTCGACCACTCTTCTACACCTTCTCGACCATACCCAACATGCCTAGTGCAGTCAAAGAAACCAAAAACCAGCGCAGGCGACGATTGGAAAAGGAGAAGAAAGCGCAGGAGGTAGGGATCCGAACACGAAATGGCTACTATAAAACCTCACTAACTATTGGCAGGCCGCAGCACCACAAGCACCTGAAACGACAGAAGATATTTCACAAGCTGATGGCGATGTCGTTGTCGTCAAGCAAGAACCTGAAGCGACAGTACCTACATTCGACGTTGAGCCAATAATAGCTGAAGACGACCCACTATATGCACAATTCAAGAACGTAATAGACAGGTTTCAAGAGACAAACGACGAAGAACTAGCAGCAAAGGAACCGGAAAAACCAGAGGTGTTCTTCGGCGATGACGATGATGATATTCCTGATGAAGAAGAAGAAACACAACCAAAGATGTCGAAGAAGAAGCGTAAAGAGTTGAACAAGCTGTCAATCGCCGAGCTCAAGGCTCTTGTGAAGAAGCCGGAATTAGTAGAATGGACAGATACTGATGCGCCAGATCCTCGTCTATTGGTCGCTATCAAAGCATATCGAAATGTCGTACCTGTTCCGACACATTGGGCGCTGAAAAGAGAATACCTATCTTCGAAGAGAGGTGTTGAGAAGGCAGCTTTTGCGTTACCCAAATTCATTCAAGAAACTGGTATCGCTGAAATGAGAGACGCTGTCTTGGAAAAGCAAGACCAACAGACACTGAAGCAAAAGCAAAGAGAGCGAGTGGCACCAAAGATGGGTCGACTTGATATTGATTATCAGAAATTGTACGAAGCCTTTTTCCGATTTCAGACTAAGCCTGAGATGACAAGATATGGCGAAGTATACTACGAGGGAAAAGAATATGAGACAAATCTACGACATTTGCGACCAGGAGAATTGAGTGATGAGTTGAAAGAAGCGTTGAACATCCCACCCGGCGCACCACCACCTTGGCTCGTTAATCAGCAACGTTTCGGTCCACCACCCTCATATCCTGCTCTTCGAATTCCTGGGCTCAATGCTGCTATTCCAACAGGAGCGTCTTGGGGTTATCATCCTGGTGGATATGGTAAACCACCTACAGATGACCAAGGTAGACCTCTCTATGGTGGCGATGTTCTTGGCGTAGCTCCTGCGCCACCACCTCAAGCATTGGGAGTGCCAGTGGAGAAGGCGATATGGGGTGAGTTGCAACCTCCAGAAGAAGAGGAAGAAGAAGAGGAAGAGGAGGAGGAAGAGGAAGAAGAGGAAGAGGCGGCGGACCAAGACGAGGCGGAAATGGCAGCGGGCATGCAGAGTACTCGAACTGCGGCTGGTATGGCATCGGTTATGCCTTCGGAATATGGTGGAACAGCAAGTGTTGGAGGAGACTTTACGTTACGAAAGCAAAGACCTGGCACGGAAACAGAAGAACTCCCTCGATCTGCTGGACAGGTCATTCGGGAAACACAAGCACAAGCTTCAGGATTCTTTGGTAGTGATCGAGCTTATGATTTACGCGGTACAAAGGCAAATGTTCCTATGCTTGGACAGGAAGATCAAAGACGAAAGCGCAAAGCAGGAGATGTTGATGTCTCAATTGATGTCGATGCACTGGAAAGAGAGGACAAGCTTAGCAAGGATCAGGTGGCAGCGCAATATGATACACAAAGAAAAGCAGAACAGGGTGCATGGGGTGGAAGGGTTGACCAAGATGATCTTAGTAATATGATTGCGGAGGAATCAAGGAAGAGATTGAAGAAGGATGAAGAACGTCGCACAAAGCGGTGATTGTAAGATTATCATCAAGACTGAAAGATAAAGCATAATAGATCTTCAAGAATTGAAATGAGCATCCATTCAAGAGTTTCCATAAAGTGAAAGGAGTAAAGATTGCCTAAAGCAAAGATTGCCTGTTCCTGTCCGCGTTGACTAACAGCAACAACATCAAGCAGACGAAGCTACTCAAGAAGCATACAATCGACACGAAAGACCGTTCACAACGATTCGAAGATGAAGAGTAAAGAGGTGTTGTTCTGTTGATGTTGTTTCACTATGATTAACCCTAATGCGGAGAGAGTGGTGCTGATCCTCTTCTGTCACCTCCCTCTGCAAGACGTTTCATCCTTTTTTAACAATATCAACAATAGCCAACAGCAAAATGGATAGTTATCGTGGCAGGTGTGTAGACTTTCAGTCCACAACTATCTGCACTGCCTAAAACTCATACACGCGACAGATCCAATGACCGTGAAAGGTCTCGATATTCACCTCCAGCAAGAGATAGATATGTACCTAGTGACAGAGCTTCAAGACCTCGCAGTCGTTCCCCCAATCGTTACAGACCACGATCAAGATCACCTCCTCGCATCGACAGCTGGCGCAGCGAAAGACCAAGATCTCCACCTCGTCGTTATGAACCTAGAGGAGATGCCTATCCTCCACGTGATAGTCGACCAAGATCACCACCACCTCATCGTGCGACTCGAGATTATATCCCAGCAGATGACAGATATGAGGGCCGCAGAGCGCGATCACCTCCAGCAGGGCTGAAACGAGCTAGAGAGTCTTCACCAGCAGGTAGGAGTGTGCGATCTCCACCTCCACCAGTTAAGCGCGAAAGACTCGACTCTCCACCACGCGAATACCGCGCTAGAAGGTCGGTTCTCGATGATTCGGCATCACTACATTACAGTATACTGACCAACGCGTTCTGTAGTCCACCCCGAAGACCTTACTCCCCACCACGAGATACCCGCAGATCACCACCACCAAACTACAGACCACGAACTCGATCACCTCCCCACCGTGAAGAAGTTAATCCATACGAAGCAAACTCCTGGCGTAGGAGATCACGCTCACCAAGACCAATCAAAGCAGAATCGGGAGCAGGGTCAAGACGTTCTTCACCACGACCTTATGCTGGGAGACCGGATCGATACGATGATAGGCCACCAAGACCTCGCTCGCCTGTTCGTGCCAGATCACCAATGTCTGCAACTGCATCAAGACGAGGTTCACCACCACCACGACCTTCGTCATCTATTCGTGAAGAAAGGGATCCATATAGAAGAGAAACTGCGGATATTCGAGGTTATAACTATGGTGAAAGAGACAGTATGGCAGCACCATCCGCGCCGTCAAATCAAGATCGTGCTCCTCCAACCGGGCCTAGCTCAAACAGATACGCTGCTCTCGCAGAATCTGGACCTCCTTCAGCTCCACTATCCATGTCTGCACATAACCGACCTGGAAGTGCTGCTCCTCCTACATATCCCAGAGGCGGCGGTGGCTATCGTGGACGTGGCGGCGCAATGCCTTCGAGGGATTATCCTCCACGTGATTATCCCCCCCGAGGTGGTTATTCTGCTCCATATGGTCGTGGTGGTGCTGCATCTTATGAACGACCAGAAAGCTATGCTTCAAGAGAAAGCTATGACTCACGTGGTGGTCCACCTCCCGGTCCCCGGCCCAGAGATTATCCAAGCAACAGCGGTAGTGGAACTGCTTTCGCCGCACCGCCCATGTTCCGCTCTTCCAATAGTACCTCAACAACCTACCCTCGGACTCAACGCTTCAACACACATCTAGCAGACGTTACGCAAATCAGACCAGAAGGCCAGAGAATGCCAGCATTGGTGGATCCAGCTAAAGCGGAGAAATTGGAAGAAGAAGCGTTGAAGTTGAGGAAGCTCATTGATGAAAAGCAGTCTAGGAAGAGAGGCGCACTGAAGGAATGGGAGAGATTGGAGAATGATGTCAAGACGGCGAGTTTGAGGAGTGAATTGGCGGATGAGCATTTGAGGGCATTGAGTGGTGAGACTACGGATGGCATGGCTGCTGCTGCGTTTTGAGTGAGGAATTGGATATTGTGGTGTGAGATTTGGTGAAGTTGGGACGTTGAGGGTTGAACAAGGTTGATCGTGTCAATCTCGAGGACAAGAAGACAAGGCAGTAAGCAAGAGCAGGTGAAAGAGTCCTATTGAGTTCAATACTACACGCCGAATCCTGCTAAGAGCCTTTGATATGATCTTTCCATACGGCCGTGTGGTGCTCAATTGAATATGCAAGACAAGACATGACCAGCAATCCGTAAAACGACATTCCTGGGCGCTTGCGACTCACATACCTGAGGTCTCCAATCACCAGTCCTTATCTTGCTGCACTTGCAATCTTTCTTTCTGCTCCCAAAACTGCATACAATTATCAATCACCAGGGCTTTTTGCGCCCTCGCTTTTATTGCAGCCCCTACTACCTCTTTTTCTCCTTGTCATTCCCTCCTCTCAATTCTGATGTTCTCATCCCTCCCGTACTCTCGATGCTGACCTGCTGCAATCTCCCATCGTACCCACATTCAGTTTCTCAATCCAATGCTGTTATAACAGCAATGGACTGAATTGCCTCGGCGTAGTATAGATTCATTTCTATCCGCAGGATTTTGATCATGCTCGAGCTGTTTGCAGTATATACAGAGCGTCAAAGTGTATGCCTGATATTCTCTCTGGCGGAGTTTTTGGTAACTTTCACGCAGAGTGTCCAGCTTGTTCTCTTTTGCTAGGAACTCATGGAACAATCCTGCGACCTTTGCGTTTCTGGTCGATGGGTCTTCCTCCTAGGGAGGTCTTCGAGTTGTACAATTAATGGCGAGATAGTCAGTCTATTACGATCATTCCGACGATAGCGGGAAGGATAGAACCTTGCTTCATCTGCTTCACCAGCTCGACGACTCCCTTGAAGCCTTTTTTTTCGAACTGCGTAATCAGAAATCTCGAATTTGCCGCAACATCAATCAAACTCAGTCTGTTAAAGGCACTTCATTACTGAATTAATCTGCTAAAGTAGACGATGCCATACTTTGCTCCCAAGGCTTTCGTCTCGGTGGTTGGGTAGATTCACTGCCTTGACCAGTAAGTACAGTATCCGGAATGTCACGGATTCCAGGAATAGGTTGTCCACTTTGTATGAGTGCGACAATATCGGCAAAGCTGGCTGGTTGGGGGATTTCTTCAGTAGTGGGCGCCTGTGTGCTGGGAGCAGAATGTTCACCCATACCAGTACTTGCTGTTGTGTCGGTCTCACTCTGAGAAACAATTGGTAGGTTGCCATTGCTCGTAGCAACTGGAGGCTGACTAGGTTGAGCAGGCAGCAACTGAGAGAGGTCACGGGGGTCTTGCTTGCCACGCCATGCTTCATATGCTGCTGGTTCTACGGAGACATTGTTTTGTCGATTGTAGTAGAAGCAGCGCACTTGGAGGGCAAGAAGTTCAAGTTGAGCAATATTCGTATCTGCAGGTTGAGAGCTGAGGATAGAACTTAGACCAGCCAGGAAGGTTGAATCCTCGGTCCAAGGATATTTCTCGAGGTCTTTGTAGATATTCTGGTCAGGAGACTGTACAGCATTGACACCTGGATCAAATGTGGGATCCATGGCGACCAGAAGTGCAGAACTATAGGAGAAATGGTAAAATGCGCTTCTGCTGGTTCAGCGTTGTTTCAGATGGTGTTTCAGAAGTTGCTTAAGCAGCAGCTACCCTGGTGTGGCTACTACGGAAGCTTTTCCGACATGAAACAAGCTGTAGCAACCTAAGCACACAATACGATTGTCTTTCCAAACTCTTCTCTCTACTCCTTACCACTTCACTGAGTTGCGACCCGGCTCAATCCTTTCGTCTTCAAGGCGTCTTCCCAGCGCGCACCAATCCATTCACGCTTTACATCTACAATGTCAGAATTCATTGGGTAGGAAGCCAGCTTGCAAACAAGGATGAACCAAAGGAAACCATCGCTAACAACAATATAGATCACGTATATCCCTGATATCCAAGAGTGACATCCGGTTCGTCTAGTCTGCCTCTACCTATTGCAAGCATCTAACACGTCTCAAAGCTATGTCGGCACGCTCCACGAAATCAACTCAGAGAACTCCACTGTCGCGCTAGAAAACGTCAAGTCTTTTGGCACTGAAGGTCGACGAAGTACCAATCCAGAAGAAGAAGTCCCACCATCAGATGCAGTCTACGAGTACATTGTGTTCCGTGGCAGCGATGTGAAAGATCTCAGGATTGAAGAGGCACCAAAGGAAAACAAACCACCACGACCTCAAGTGCCAAATGACCCAGCTATCTTAGGAGTAAGTGAGAGACCTGCTTGCTGCTTACTCTCAATTCCTTTTCCTGATGAAATATTTTCGGATGTAAACAACTTTTGTCACCGTCCGAGAGCGTAAAACTCATGTGGATATTTCCGTTGCCTTCCTTCTGATCAATACACATACTACCAAGTTTCATTCTACCTCAGAGACTACGAATTGCGCTAACACGCTATTCTGCTGTAGAGCGGCTCGCGACCTGTTCCTTCGAATGGTCCTCCTCAAGGTCAAAATCAGCCTCCATTCCAACAACAACCTCCTTTCCCTCCCTACAATCAGTACAACCAATATCAACAACAACAATTCGGTGGCCAGGGCACAAGAGGTCCACCAGGTCCAAACTTTCATGGTCCTCCTCCACCTGGTGGCTTTGGAGGTTATCCTGGTATGCCTCCGCCTCCATATGGAGCTCCTCCAGGCTGGTATCCTCCTCCAGGTCAAGGTTTCCCACCTGGTCATTTTCCTCCTCAACACCAGCAAGGACCTTTCGGTGGACCTGGTCAACAACAGCCGCAGCACCATAGTCAAAGACCTGGGCCTCAGCAATCAGCGCAAGTGCCACAATCTGAACAGCAAAAGCAAGATAATCCACAGGAAACCACTCCTGCTCCGTCGGCGCCAGTAGCGGAAAAGCAAAATCAGCAGCAAACTCAAACGAAACAAGGCCCAAGACCACCAACTGAGTCGAAGCCGAGCACAGCTCAAGCGCTTGGGAACGCCTCGGCGCCAGTTCAAACACCACCTGCTGCAAACTCACAAACAGCACCTCTACCCAAGAAGACTCCTGGTATCATTCCTGCTATTCCTCAGATGAAGCAAGCACAGAAGCCTGCTGCTCCTTCCACATCGACACCGTCTAACTCGACTTCTGGTGCTCCAGGCAAAGCCGCCGCAGATGCACTACAAAATGCGACTAGAGCTGCCACCGAAGCTGTAGCTGCTGCAATGGCAAAGCTTGCTCCTCTTCCTGGTCAAGCCCCGAGACCCAACGCTGCAGGTGGGGATGGCGGGATGGACAACCTGACAAAGAAGATCAATGAGATGCGCACTGACGAACACATCAAACACTCCAGCCAGCCTGGTACTGGCGGGTTTGCAGCTGGAAATCGTGGACGTGGTGGAAGAGGAGGGCGTGGTGGGTTTAGAGGAGGTCGCGGCGGTCCTGGGGTTGGTGGCAAGGATTTGGAAGTACCCAAGACGGATTTCGACTTTGAAAGCTCGAATGCAAAATTCAACAAGCAGGATCTTGTTAAGGAAGCTGTTGCCGCGCCTTCACCATTGGGCACCCCTCTTGATGGTGAGAATGGCCACGATGGCGTTAGCGGCGGTGCCGAACTCGCAAAAGCCGGTGGTGACGACGCCACTGATGCAGCCAGTCCACCGCCAGTAGCGCCTGTTTACAACAAGTCATCCTTCTTCGACAACCTCTCTTCAGAAGCAAAGGAACGTGCCGATAATACTGGAGGTCGTGGCCCCCAGATTGGTAGAGAGATGAGATATGAAGAGCGCAACCGGAATCTTGAAACTTTCGGTTTGGGTAGTGTTGATCAAGGAGGATATCGTGGTGGTTTCAGAGGTAGAGGCAGGGGAAGAGGTAGGGGATTCGGTGGCTATAACAGAGGTGGACCACAAGGAGGCTTCCGTGGAGGCATGGGCGGCGTACAGGCACAGGCTGGTGAAATCTAGGGAGAACTTCTGTTCTACTGGCAAGGGGTTCAATGTCTCCGAATAAGACTGGCTTTGGAGTACGCGGGAAGCGATTCTCTTAACTCATGGTGGGAGGTATTATGCATTGGAATATGATATCGAAGACAACTAGTAGCATAGGCATTACCCTTGCGTGGTCAATCTCGGTCTTGTAATCAAAAAACGTTTCCAGGAGGTAGCACTGACGCGCCTAAACACGTTCTTCTATTTCGGTAGATAGGTTGAAAACCGCCAAGATCCAAGGAGCTTATTTTGTCAATACGAAATAAATGTTGATCAATCTTCTAATATAGCCTTGCGCCCATCCCATCCCATCAATCGACTATCCTTCTCTTCACTCCAATCATGGCCTCCTCTATCGCCGCCATCCTTACCTACCGACGCACGCTCGCAGTAATAGCCATCGTCATCACCTCCTTCCTCTTCCTTCATGCCAGCGGCACCACAGATACAGCACGACAACATATAAGCAATGTGCTTACATCTCAAGGACCATGGGCAGGCTCAAGCTCAGCAGCCATTGCAGCAGCAGAAGAAGCAGAACTAGGCTCAACATCTCCACGGCCAGCTTCCTTTGTCAAGATACCCGAAACGCGACCAGGGCCTGTTGGTGACGAGATCCTGCTTCTTATGGCATCTGATGCAGTTGGAAATCAGGGCAACCCGATACCACATTTACATGATCGATCATATGAGAATAAAAAGGAATATGCGGATTGGCATGGTTTGTTTACCTTTTCGACTACAGATTCAAGTTTACTAACAAAACAACAGGATACACCATTGTAGACTACAACTTCGACGACTTCACCATGGCGCCCGGCGTCCACCCCATCTGGAAGAAGATTCCCGCCATCAAGCGCGCCTATGAAGAACACCCAGAGGCAGAATGGGTCCTGTGGCTCGATCTCGATGTCATGTTGATGACCGCCGCACTCCCTCTATCCACAAACCTCCTTGCCCCATCAGTCCTAGAAAAGAAGCTTCTCCGCGACTTTCATCCCGCAGGAGGCCTCAACCGAACAACGAGCTCAACCACAAAAGCTGAAGACATCAACCTCATCTTCTCATGCGACTACAACGGTGTCAATGCGGGTATTATGCTTTTCCGACGATCGAAATGGACGGAGATGTTGTTGGATATGTGGCTTGATTCGTTTTACATCCAGCAGACTTGGCAGGCTCGCGAGCAGGATGCCTTAGTGCATATGCTGGCTGAACATGATGTCTTCTGGAAACATACAGGTATTGTGGAGTCAAGGGCTTTGAACGCTTATGCGTTTGCTGGCGAGGATGATTGGCATGAGGGTGATTTGTTCGTGCATTTTGCGGGATGTTGGGTTGAGAATATTTGTGCTTCGCAGTGGGAGAAGTTTTGGGCGATGAGAAGTCCTGTGCCTTTGAAGTATCTGCAAGGTGTGAGGCAGTTTCCTTAAGTTGACGATATACAGACGCTTGACGACATACAGACGCATGAACGAGAAGAAGAAGCTAGTTTAAATGTAACACGATATCGTACGAGTCGGCTTACGCTTTCCCCTCTTCAACCTCTTCCTTAACTTTCGCATCCTTCCTCTGCGGTCTCTCCCCAAAAATCTCACTACCGACTCTAACCTCCGTGCTCCCCTGCTTAATCGCCGCCTCAAAATCAGCAGACATACCCATACTAAGCTCCAACCTGTCCAACCCCAACTCCTTTCCAACCTCCTCCCTCACCTTCACCAGCGCCTCAAAATCCTCATTCACCGCTTCTGTGCTTTGTACCGATCGCGCAATAGCACCAATCGTCATAAGACCCAACAAATTCAAATGCGGACATTCATCCCTCACGTGCTTGCACAGTTCAATCGTAGCTGCGCCTGGTTCGACGCCTGATTTGGACTCTTCGCCGGACGTGTTGACTTGGACGTGGATGTTGAGTTTTTGTTCCTTGAAGTCTGATTCACCACGCCCTCTTTCGAGCTCAGTGGCTTTTTTGACAGAGTCCACGCTGGAGACGCAGAACAGGTTGGGGATATCACGGGCTAGAGGTTTGCATTTGTTGGTTTGCAGGGCGCCGATGAAGTGCCAGCGGATTGGTTGGGAGGCTGTGGGTGGTATTAGTGGTTGTATTTGAAAGACTATGGATGGAGATTGAAGAGACGTGCATTTGAATTCGCTCATTGAGTGGTATTGTTCTGCTTTTTGTTGCAGTTCTTGGAGGTAGTTTTCGCCGAAGTCGAGGTGTGTTTGGGGTGTGCGGTGGAGGGCGAGGATGTCGTTGAGGGGTTTTAGTTTGGAGACTGCTATTAATCTGACCTAGACGTATGTTGGATTGGAGATCAGTGGTGAATGAAAGAGATGTCGTATATAGCACAGTGAGGTTCGATCCTTTTTTTTGCTTCATCACATATACACTATTCTGCTCACACACGCTTTCACACAGATTCTTTCTCACACA
>Ga0160429_1000133_pt1 | contig 94635 bp, 80 predicted proteins | sample SolpanmetagenomR_FD_108199 | JGI IMG/M metagenome (GOLD analysis project Ga0160429, IMG submission 108199) | Solar panel surface microbial communities from Lawrence Berkeley National Laboratory, California, USA - R | ecosystem: Engineered > Built environment > Solar panel > Unclassified ...
CGGGTTACCTCGCCGGCGAAGATGTTGAGCGAGTCCACCATCTGGTTGATGTTGTCCTTGAGGTCGAGCAGCTCGCCGCGCACATCTACCGACACCTTCTGGCTGAGGTCGCCCCGGGCCACGGCGGTAGTCACGTTGGCAATGTCGCGCACCTGGCTGGTGAGCGAGGCCGCCATCGTGTTCACGTTGTCGGTCAGGTCTTTCCAGGTGCCTTTTACGCCCGGTACCACGGCTTGGCCGCCGAGCTTACCGTCGGTGCCCACCTCCCTAGCCACGCGGGTTACCTCGTCGCCGAACACGTTCAGCGAGTCCACCATCTGGTTCAGGTTCTCTTTGAGCTGCAAGAGCTCGCCGCGCACGTTCACCGTGATTTTCTGGCTCAAATCGCCGCGCGATACGGCCGTGGCCACGTTGGCAATGTCCCGCACCTGAGAAGTCAGGTTGCTGGCCATCGTGTTCACGTTGTCGGTCAGGTCTTTCCAGGTGCCCGATACGCGCGGCACGTTGGCCTGGCCGCCCAGGATGCCCTCGGTGCCCACCTCCCTGGCCACGCGGGTTACCTCGCCGGCGAAGATGTTGAGCGAGTCCACCATCTGGTTGAGGATGTTTTTCAGGTCGAGAATCTCACCCTGCACATCCACCGTCATTTTCTGGCTGAGGTCACCCCTAGCCACCGCCGTCGCCACGTTGGCGATGTCGCGCACCTGGCTGGTCAGGTTAGCGGCCATCGTGTTTACGTTATCCGTCAGCTCTTTCCAAGTGCCGCCGACGCGGGGTACCACGGCCTGGCCACCGAGCTTACCTTCGGTACCTACCTCGCGAGCCACGCGGGTTACTTCGTCACCGAAGATGTTGAGCGAATCCACCATCTGGTTCAGAATATTCTTCAGCTCCAGAATCTCGCCCTTCACGTTCACCGTCATCTTCTGGCTGAGGTCACCCCTGGCCACCGCGGTAGCCACGTTGGCAATGTCGCGCACCTGAGAGGTCAGGTTGGCGGCCATGTTGTTTACGTTGTCGGTCAGGTCTTTCCAGGTGCCCGATACGCCCGGCACGCTGGCCTGGCCGCCCAGTTTCCCTTCGGTGCCCACGTCGAGGGCCACACGGGTTACCTCGCCAGCAAAGAGGTTGAGCGAGTCCACCATCTGGTTGAGGTTCTGCTTGAGCTGCAAGAGCTCGCCCTTCACGTCTACCGTCATTTTCTGGCTGAGGTCACCCCTAGCTACGGCGGTGGTCACGTTGGCAATGTCGCGCACCTGGCTGGTGAGCGAGGCGGCCATCGTGTTTACGTTGTCGGTCAGCTCCTTCCACACGCCGCCCACGTTGGGCACCACGGCCTGGCCACCCAGCTTACCCTCGGTGCCTACTTCCTGGGCCACGCGGCTTACCTCGCCTGCGAAAACGTTCAGGTTGTCGATGGTGCGGTTGATGGTTTCGGCCATCACCTTAAAGTCGCCCGACACCGGAATCTGGAAGCTTTCGTCCAGGTTGCCCCGGCTGATGTTTTTCAGCACCTTGCCCACTTCCAGCACCGGCACGGCGATGGAATCTACCAAGCCGTTAATATTATTAAGCATGTCGCGCCAGAAGCCCGCCGCGCCGTCGGCAGAGGCGCGGGCCTTCAGGTTGCCTTCCACCCCGGCCACCTTCGAGATGCGCGACACCTCGCCGCCCACGCCGCCAATCATCTCCACCATCGAGTTGTAGGCCTCGGCGATTTCGGAGAAGATGTCGTCGTTCTGCTTGGTCAGGCGCACCGACACGTCGCCCTTCTTAAAGGCATCGAGGGCGTAGAGCACGCGGTTGAGCTGCTCGTTTACGTAGTCGGTGTCACGGGTTATTTCGGCCTCTACGCGGCGCGAGCCACGCTTGCGGGCACTATCGGGAAAAACCGGATTGCTGGATGCCTCGGCCACCGCGTCAGCGGTAAGCTCGGCAGTCGGCTTGGGGGCAGAATTCTTTTTGGCGGCAGCCATGCGGAAGGGAGGCGGAGAGGGTGGGGCGAGGGGGCTCGCGGTGGAGACCGACAAAAGTAGGCGCGCCGGGCTATCCGGCAAGCTTTCGGGGCCTAGCTACGGGCGGCGGCGGCCAGAGTTGGCGCGGGCCGTGCATCTTTGTGCCCGTTTTTAACTTTTCGGGCGGGGCCTGCGTTCTTCGCATCCCAAGCATCTCCCTCCCCCGCCCCTACCGCCCCGCCTGCATGGTCAAGAATCTAGTTATTGTCGAGTCGCCCGCCAAGGCCAAAACCATTGAGGGCTACCTCGGCCCCGATTTCGTGGTGAAGTCCAGCTACGGGCACGTTCGCGACCTTCCCAAGGACAACAACGCCATCGACGTGGCCAACGGCTTCAAGCCCACTTACGTGGTCGACGCCGATAAGCGCGAGCTCATCTCGCAGCTCAAAAAACTGTCGAAGGAAGCCGAAACCGTGTGGCTGGCCAGTGACGATGACCGCGAGGGCGAAGCCATTTCGTGGCACCTTTCGGAAGCCCTTAACCTCAAGGCCGACAAGACGAAGCGCATCGTGTTTCGCGAGATTACCAAGCCGGCCATCCTAGCCGCTATCCAGAATCCGCGCGAGATTAACATCGACCTCGTGAATGCCCAGCAGGCCCGCCGCGTGCTCGACCGCCTAGTGGGCTTCGAGCTCAGCCCCGTGCTCTGGCGTAAGGTGAAAGCCGGCCTCTCGGCAGGCCGCGTGCAGAGCGTGGCCGTGCGCCTGGTGGTGGACCGCGAGCGCGAAATCAACAAGCACACCGCTACCAGCGCCTACCGCGTGGTGGCCCGCTTCGATGCCGGCCAGGGCACCACTCTGGAGGCCGAACTGCCCACCCGCTTCAAAACCCGCGAGGAGGCTGAGGCCTTTCTCACGCGCTGCATTGGGGCCACGTACAGTATTAATAGCCTCGATAAAAAACCTGGCAAGCGCACGCCCGCCGCGCCGTTTACCACGAGCACGCTTCAGCAGGAAGCCTCGCGCAAGTTGGGCTTCTCGGTGGCCCAGACCATGACGGTGGCCCAGAAGCTCTACGAGGCCGGCCGCATCAGCTACATGCGAACCGACTCGGTGAACCTGAGTGAGGAGGCCCGCCAGGGCGCCCGTGAGGCCATTGAGGCTGCCTACGGCGCCGAATATGCCCACGAGCGGCAGTTCAAGACCAAGTCGGCCAGCGCGCAGGAGGCCCACGAGGCCATTCGCCCCACCGATTTCAAACAGGTGAAGGCCGGCGCCGACGCCTCGGAGCAGCGCCTCTACGACCTCATCCGCAAGCGCGCGATGGGCTCGCAGATGGCTGACGCCCAGGTCGAGCGCACCACGGCCGTTATCGGCATCAGCACCCAGCCGGGCACCACGTTTTCGGCTACGGGTGAGGTCATTACGTTCGAGGGCTTCTTGAAAGCCTACGCCGAAAGCAAGGACGACGAGGACCAGCCTAGCGATGGCGAAAGCAGCTTCTCGCGCGGCCTGCCGCCGCTGAGCGTGGGCCAGAACCTGCCGCTGCAAACCCTGACCGCTACCGAGCGCTTTTCGACCCCGCCGGCCCGCTACACCGAGGCCTCGCTGGTGAAAAAGCTGGAGGAAATGGGCATCGGCCGCCCCAGCACCTACGCCCCCACCATCAGCATCGTGCAGAAGCGCGGCTACGTCGAAAAGGACTCGCGCGAGGGCAAGGAGCGCAAGATTTACGCCCTCTCGCTGGTGGATGGCACGGTGAAAACCGAGCAGCGCCCCGAAACCTACGGCGCCGACAAGGCCAAGCTTTTTCCGACCGATACGGCGCTGGTAGTCACCGACTTCCTGGTGGACCACTTTCCGGCCATCGTGGATTTTCAGTTCACGGCCAAGGTAGAGGACGAGTTCGACCAGATTGCCAACGGCCACGAGGAATGGGGCAACATGCTAGCCGGCTTCTACGAGCCGTTTCACGCCAGTGTGGAGCGCGGGCAGGACATTGAGCGCAGCACCCTCAGCAGCACCCGCGAAATCGGCTTGCACCCCGAAACGGGCGAAAAGATAACGGCCCGCCTCGGCAAATACGGCCCCTACGTGGCGCTGGGCGACACCGAGGGCGAAACCAAGCCCGCCTACGCCAACCTGCGCAAAGGCCAGTTCATCGAAACCATCACGCTGGAAGAGGCGCTCGACCTCTTCAAACTACCCCGCGTGGTGGGCGAGTTTGAGGACAAGGCCATGACGGCCGCGCTCGGCCGCTTTGGCCCCTACATCCGCCACGACAGCAAGTTTTACTCGCTGGGTAAGGAGCAGGACCCGCACACCATCACCGGCGAGGAAGCCGTGACGCTCATCGAAGCCAAGCGCAAGTCGGACGCCGAAAAGCTAATTAAGAGCTTCGACGAAAACCCAGAAATCCAAGTGCTCAACGGGCGCTTCGGCCCCTACATCGTGGCGGGCAAGAAAAACGTGAAGATTCCGAAGGGCGAAGAACCCGCTGACCTCACCCTGGAGCGCTGCCTAGAGTTGGCCGCCGCTACCCCCGACAAGCCCGCCAAAGGCGGCCGCTTCGGTAAGAAGGCCGCCGCCGAGAAGCCCGAGAAGGAAGTTGACGCGCCCGCTAAAAAAGCCGCTAAGGCTCCGGCTGCGAAGAAAGCCGCTACCAAAAAGCCGGCGGCCAAGAAAAAGCCCGCCGCTGCCAAGCCGGCCACGGCTAAAAAATCAACTGCTGCGAAATAATTTTTCGGCGATTCAATTTTCGCTCAGTTTGTCTTCAAAACAGCCCCGCTCGGTAGCGGGGCTGTTTTTTTGCGTTTGGCGCTTTTTTAGAGAGTTCTAGCAACTGGTATTGGCTGAAATTCTGAGCGACCTGGCTGCTGCTTTTAGCAGGGCGAAAGAGCGGAGCTTAGCAGACTATTTTCACGATAATAACCTCATCTTCAAAATTATCAATCACTAACCCGGCTGCTTTAGGGGGCGTAGGAAGGGCAGCGGCAGCCAGTACCGGCCGCCCGATTCTAACCTTTTCCACTATGTTCTACCACGATAAACGGACCCAGTACAAAGTGCGGGTCGATAAGCCCAATGCCGAGATGGCCAAAATGCTGCAACAGGCGCTGGGCGGCATCGACGGCGAAATCCGCGTGTGCCTGCAATACCTGTTTCAGGCCTGGAACTCGCGCGGGCCGGCCAAATACCGCGACATGCTGCTGGACGTCGGCACCGAGGAAATCTCGCACATCGAGATGCTCGCCACCGCCATTGCCCTCAACCTAGAGAAAGCCCCGCTGGGCATGCAGGAAGATGCCGTGGCCCAGAACGGCCTGGTGGGCGCCATCCTGGGCGGCATGAACCCGCGCCAGTTTCTCTCGGGCGGCCTGGGCGCGCTCTGCGCCGACTCGGAAGGCGTACCCTTCAACGGCTCCTGGATTGTGAGCAGCGGCAACATCGTGGCTGATATGTACAGTAACGTGGCCGCCGAGGCCACCGGCCGCACCCTCGTGAGCCGCATCTGGGAGCTCAGCGACGACCACGGCCTGAAGGACATGCTGGCCTTCAGCCTGGCCCGCGACACGATGCACCAAAACCAGTGGCTGGCCGTGATTGAGGAACTCGGCGGCAAATCGGCCCTGCCCGTGCCCAACTCCTTTCCGCAGAGCAAGGAAAATCAGGATTTCAACTACACCTTCATTAGCACTAACATCGACGGCACCGGCACGCCCGAAGGCCGCTGGACGCACGGCCCAAGCATCGACGGCAAGGGCGAGTTTAAAGTGCTCAAAGCTGAACCCTACGGCGACGAGCCCAAGCTGGCCCCGCCCGTGCCAGAGGGCCACGCCCAGAAGGAACAAATGACGCTGACTGACAGCCTCATCGGCAATATTAAGGACTCGTTGAGCTAAGCCATAAGTGCCTTATAAAACTCCCCGCCGGGCCTTGCAAAGAGGGCGCGGTGGGGAGTTTTTGCGTTTGGAAAACGCTTGTTTAAGAGACTTTCCGCTATCTTAGTAAGACACGAAAAGCAAGCTGACTGGCGTTGCGCACTACGCCAGGCTACTGCCGGGTCGCGCTACCATCTACCTTTTCGAGTTGCTGCTATGTGGCCGGTTTTTCTCACGCTGGGCCTGCTGGCCCCTCCTACCCTAGCCGCACCAGTCTACCCCTGGCTGGCCACGCCGCCAACCCCGGCCCAGCGGCTGGCCCAGCGCATAGCGGTGCCGCCGGGTTGCCAGCGGGTGCCGGTAGCAGCCGGCTCGTGGGGCGAGTGGCTGCGTGGGCTGCCGCTGAAGCCAGCGGGCACCCCGGCCCGCCTCTACAATGGCCGGCTGAAAGACAACCAAACCGTAGTGGCGGCCGTGGTGAATATCGACCCCGGCACCACCGACTTGCAGCAGTGCGCCGATGCCGTGCTGCGGCTGCGCGCCGAATACCTGTTCAGCGTCAACCCCAACAAGATTCATTTTCACTTGACCACCGGCTACGACGCCTGGTTTTCGGACTACCTGGCCGGCACCACCTTTCGGGTGCAGGGCGAGCAGGTAAGCCCCGCGCCCAAGCCCGCCGAGGCGGCTACGCACGCGGCGCTGGGCCGCTACCTGCTGCCAGTGTTTGGCTACGCGGGCACGCGCTCGCTCAGCCGCGAGGTACAGCCGGTGCCGCTGGCCCAGGTCCAGCCTGGCGACGTGCTGGTGCACGGCGGCAGCCCCGGCCACGCCGTGCTGGTGGCCGACGTGGCTTTTAACCCACGCACCGGCCAGCGCTACGTATTACTGCTACAGAGCTACATGCCCGCTCAGAATATTCACCTGCTGCGCAACGTGGACCAGCCGGCGCTGGGCGCTTGGTTTGCCCTGCCCGGCCCGCAGGCCGAGCAGTTCGACACGCCGGAGTGGACGTTTGCCACCACCGAGCTAGGCCGCCTAGACTAAGTATTGGGTAAGCTTGAGCATACCGGGAACTAGGTCACTCAGCGCCCGGCAAGCTCAAGCTTACCCGACCAGCTGCTGAATCTCAACCGCCGACAATTCCGAAAAACCCTGAATAACGCGGTCGGCCAGGCGCAAATCCTGCCCCGCCGAGTGCGGGCTGGCGTAGCCCACGCAGTAGATGCCGGCGGCCTTGGCCGCCGCCACGCCATTGGCCGAATCCTCGATAACGATGCACTCGCCCACCGGCGTCTGGGCCAGCTCGGCGGCGTGCAGAAAAATGGCGGGGTTGGGCTTGGACTGCGCAAAGTCTTCGCCGCTCACGGTATGCGAGAAATACGGGGCTAGCCCGAAGCGCTGGAACACCCGCGCTATCGTGGCCTTCGAGGCCGATGATGCCAGCACCAACTGCACGCCGTGCGCTTGCAGGTCTTTGATGAGGGTCCGCACGCCGGGCAGCAGGTCGAGGCCGGCGTCGGTGTCAAAAGCCTGATTGAACAGCTCGCGCTTGCGCTGGAGCAGCGCCGGCACCTCCTGCGGCAACTTAAATTCCTGCTTCAGCCGCTGAAAGACATTGCGCGTGGAGGAGCCCAGAAACGAGGCATACAGCGCGTCGCTGACGGTGATACCCAACTCGGCAAACTGCGTGAAAAAGGCGTGGTGGTGAATGGGCTCGGTGTCGATGATGACGCCGTCCATATCAAAAATTACGGTACGAATCATGGAGCCAGCCCGGGGGGCGTAAGGTCGGGGCAAAGGTAGCGCGCGGGGCCGGGCCGGGCCAGCGGGGCCAATTGCCCGTAATTTGCGCCTCCTGGCCCTTCTTGCATGAACATCTTTTCCTACGCCACCCTGGCTAGCTACGAGTGGCAGCACCCGCGCCTGCTGCTACTGCTGGCCCTGGTGCCTGTGCTGCCGCTGCTACGCTGGGCGCTGGCCCGGCGCCGGCGGCAGGTGGTGGTGGCCTTCGGGCCGGGCGGCCTGCGGCCCGACTGGCGGGCCGGCCTGCGCTTCGTGCCCACCCTCGTGCTGGCCCTGAGCCAGGCGCTGCTCATCGTGGCCGTGGCCCGGCCCCAGCGCCCCAGCGAGCACCTCACCCAAACCGGCCGCGGCATCGACATCGTGCTGGCACTCGACGTGAGCGGCAGCATGGAAATCGAAGACCTCAAGCCCAACCGCCTCGCTGCGGCCAAACGGCTGGCCAGCCGCTTTGTGCAGCGCCGGGCCGGCGACCGGCTGGGCCTTGTGGCCTTCGCCGGGCAGGCCTTCGCGCTGGTGCCCCCTACCACCGACTACGACCTGCTGCTCGAAAACCTAGCCAGCCTGCACCCCGGCCTCATTGCCGACGATGGCACGGCCATCGGCACGGCGCTGGGCGTGGCCATCAACCGCCTGCGCGAGTCGCCGGCCAAGTCGCGCATCTGCGTGCTGCTCTCCGACGGCGAAAGCAACGCGGGCAGCCTCGACCCGCTGCTGGCCGCCCAGCTAGCCCACGCCTACGGCATCCGGCTCTACACCATCGGGCTGGGCGAAGATGGCTTCGTGCCCTTCGGGCGCGACTCCACCACCGACAAGCCGCGCTACGTGCAAACCCGCCTCGACGAAGCCACCATGCGCCAACTGGCCGCCGCGGCCGACGGGCGCTTTTTCCGGGCCAGCGACAACGCCGCCCTCAGCCGGGTTTTCAGCGAAATCGACAAGCTCGAAAAGTCCGACATCCGCACCCAGCGCTACCGCAGCGTGCAGGATTTTTACCGCCCTTACCTGGGCTGGGGCCTGGCACTGTGGCTGCTCTGGCTAGCCTTGAAAAGCACGTTTATGAATAATGTGCTTGAAGACTGAAATTCAATTATTAATTGTAAATGGTTAATTAATAACGTTTCACGCCGAGTTTCTAAGACAACCATTAACCATTGATAATTAACAACTAACAATTACCCCTAATGTCTATCGCTGAGAATATTGCCGCTTTTGAGCAGAAGCTAGCTGGCACCGCCGCCCGCCTGGTCGTGGTTACCAAAACGCACTCCGTCGAGCGCCTGCGCGAGGCCTACGACGCGGGCGGGCGCATCTTTGGTGAAAACCGGGTGCAGGAAATGTCCGCCAAGCAGCCCGAGCTGCCGGCTGACGTGGAGTGGCACCAAATCGGGCAGCTCCAAACTAATAAGGTGAAATACCTGGCGCCCTTCGTGCACACCGTGGAGAGCGTGGACAGCCTGCGCCTACTAGTGGAGCTTGATAGGCAAGCCTTTAAGTATAACCGCGTTATCAACGGTCTGCTGCAATTTCACATCGCCCAGGAAGAAACCAAAACCGGCCTCACCCTAGCCGAAGCCGAGGAAATTCTGCAATCGGTCGAGTACCGCGCGCTGCGCCACGTACGCCTCACCGGCGTAATGGGCATCGCCACGCACTCGCCCGATGAGGCGCTGGTGCGTGGCGAATTCCAACAGCTACGGCAGATTTTTGACCAGTTGAAAGCTACGTATTTCGCGGATGACGAGGCGTTCCGCGAAATATCGATGGGCATGAGCGCCGACTATGAATGGGCGCTGGCCGAAGGTAGCACGCTTATTCGGGTGGGCAGCGCCATTTTTGGCAGCCGGGGCTAGCCGGCGCGCTTCACGGTGGCGGCGGCTGCCTGCGCAGTCGGGAACACGATGACCTCGGCCAACTGTACGTGCGGCGGCCGGGTCACTATGAATTGGATGACATCGGCAATGTCGGCCGCCTGCAAGGGCTGCACGCCTTTGTAAACGTTGGCGGCGCGCTCCTCGTCGCCCTTGAAGCGCACTTCCGAAAACTCGGTTTCGACCATGCCCGGCGCCACTTCGGCCACGCGGATACCCTTGGGCAGCAAGTCGATGCGCATGGTGCGCGTGAGCATCGACACGGCCGCCTTGGAGGCGCAGTATACGTTGCCGTTGGCATAAGCCTCGTGCCCGGCAATGGAGCCCAGGTTGACGATAATACCGCCCTCGCCCATGCGCGGCAGCACGGCGCGGCTCACGTAGAGCAGGCCCTTCACGTTGCCGTCCATCATGGCGTCCCAGTCGGCCACGTCGCCCTCCTGAATGGGGGCCAGCCCGTGGGCATTGCCTGCATTGTTGACGAGCACATCGATGTGCCCGAACTCGCCCGGTAGGCCAGCTACGGCAGTTTCCACGGCGACGTGGTCGCGGACGTCAAAGGTGAGCACGTGCACCGGTGTGGGGGCTAGTTCCTGGGCTAGCGCGTCGAGGCGCTCGCGGCGGCGGCCGGTTACAACTAACTGGAAGCCTGATTTGGCCAGTGCGACCGCCGTGGCCCGGCCAATGCCCGACGAGGCACCCGTAATAAAGGCAGTTTTCATTTTAAGCTTAGTTGGTTGATACTTAACAACAAAACAAATTTCAAAAGAACGTCATGCTGAGCTTGCCGAAGCATCTCGCGTGGGGTAGCAATTCAATCGTTCGACGGATTTACTTACTACCCCGCGCGAGATGCTTCGGCAAGCTCAGCATGACGTTCTGCTTTCGTTTTTAGCAGTAAGGTTTAAACCTTACTCGATATTGAGGTAAAGCGTCACCGTATTGGTGCGTAGGCTTTGCAAGCTATTGCTGTACTGATTATTGCGTGGCGAAAGCACGTTGCGCAGACCATGCGAAAAACGCAGCTCGGGCCCAAATTTGAAGTAGGGATAGAACAAGTCGAGGCCAAAACCATACTCCAGCATCACATCATCTTTGATGACGGTTATCTGGTTGATGGCCGGCGTATTTTGGCGTTGCGTTACGGCAAAGCTGGGTTTGATGCCGCCAATCATGTAGAAGCGCGTGTTGCGCCGCCGGTTCGACTGGTACTTGAGCAGCAGCGGCAGTTCCAGCTGCGTGGTGCTGATTTCCTGGGTGCGGATGGTATCGGGCATCCCCGCGCCTACGCTCTTAAATTCCACGCGGCGCGTCAGAAACGACAGGCCCGGTACGAAGCGCAGGTGAAACGGCGTGCTGGGGTTTCCCAGCCGGATATCGTTGACGAACCCCACCCCAAAGCCGGGGCTAATGATGGAGTTAGCTGAGATGCCCCGCCCTTGCTGCGCCGCCTGAAAATAGGCCGACGACTGCTCCAGGAAAAACCGCGAGAAATTGGGCGCTATCGTAAGGCCCGGCCGGTAAAACCGGTCGTTGTAGTTCGACAGGTTTTCGACCGTAATGCCCTTGATGTGGCCCTTGCGGCTGCGGTCGATGGCATCGCTGCGCTTGCGCTGGGCCAGCGCGGGGCTAGCCAGCCCGAGCGCCAGCACCAATGGCAGGGCCGCCCGCCCGAAGACTCGCCGCGCTATTTGCGGGCCGTATAAATGGAGCTGATGCCGAACGTGAGGGGTTGCCATGCAGGATTGGTAAAGCCGACGCGGCCCAGAATGGCCACGAATTCGGCACCGTCGGGGAAAGCCTGCACCGACTCGGGCAGGTAGGTATACGCGCTCTGGTCCTTGGAAATAACCTTGCCAAAAACCGGCAGTACCTGACGGAAGTAAAAATTATAGGCTTGCTTGAGCGGAAAAGCCGTGGGCTTGCTGAACTCTAGGATGACGAGCTGGCCACCGGGGCGCAGCACGCGGTACATCTCGGCTAGTCCCTTTTCGAGGTGGGCAAAGTTGCGCACCCCAAACGAGGCCGTTACGGCGTCGAACTGATTGTCCTCAAACGGCAGATTTTCCGAGTCGGCCAGCTCCAGCTTGATGCGGTGACTCAGCTTCTTATCCACCAGCTTCTGGCGGCCCACATCGAGCATACCGGCCGAAATATCGACGCCCGTTACCTGAGCATCAGGCGCGGCAGCGCGTAGTGTTTCGATGGCAAAGTCGGCCGTGCCGGTGGCAATGTCCAGGATGCGCGCCGGGCGCAGCGCCTTGAGCTCGTTCACCGCCTTGCGGCGCCAGTAAATATCAGTGCCGACGCTCAGGAAGTGGTTGAGAAAGTCATACTTACCCGCAATGTTATCGAACATGCGGGCCACCTGCGATTTTTTATCGGCGGCGTCTTCTTTATAGGGTACTACGGCCATAGGGAGGTGGGCAAAGAACGGCACGGCGGCGCAAAAATTGCGTGCCGCCGGCCAGGATTAAGCTGCTAGCTAGCAGGACAAAAAAACGGCCGGACTGTTCGTCCGGCCGTTCCTTTTTTTAGCAAAGCTGCCGTGAGTTAGTCAACTTTGGTTTTCACCTTGGCTTTTTCGCCCGAAGCGTCTTTCGCTTTCGAATCGAGCTCACCGTCTTTCGAAATCGTTTTTGACTTCTCGCCGGCGGCGCCTTTGGTTTTCACTTTCACCTTGTCGCTGTCCTCGTCCACTTTGGTTTTCACCTTCGTGCCGTCGGCCATGCGCACTTTGGTTTTGCCGGGCATCGGCGGAGCCGGCTTCACGGGCACCCCGATAACCGTGGTGGTCGTAGTCGTCGTGGTGGGCTCTACCATCGTCGGCATTTTCTCACCCTCTTTCAGCACCGGCTTGAAGTCGTCGCGGCGGTTAAGCTGCATGTTCTCCGGCGAATCGTTTGCTACCATCGGCTTGCGCTCGCCGTAGCTTACCGTAGTGAGGCGGCTGCTGGCGATACCCTGCTTCACGAGGTAGTTCTTGGCAGCATCGGCACGGTTTTGGCCGAGCACCATGTTGTACTCATCCGTGTTGCGCGAGTCGCAATTACCTTCAATCGAGATGTTGAGGCCAGTGTTGGCTTTTAGGAAAGCCGTCGTGGCGTTCAACGTTTTAATCGACTCCGGACGTAGCTTGTACTTGTCGGTATCGAAGAAAATCGGCTTCATCCGACCTGCAAACGCGTTGAGCGTGGTGTCGATGTAGTCAACATAGAAGTTCTTGATGATGCTCGTCGAGTCGTTCGTCGAAATCGGAACCGCAAACTCCTGCGTCTCAATATTTTTACCGTCTTTGTTTACCGCTACCTGGTAGGTACGGGCCGACAGCACCTTCACCTGGTACGAGCCATCTTCCTTGGTGATATCGCGGAAGCTGATGGCCGTTTTGTCGGCCTGCGTGCCGTTGAACACCAGCTCTACGCCGGGGATGCGCTGCGTACTGTCACGCTTCGAGAACACCGCACCTTTGATGTTGATGTTCTTGATGTAGCTGATGGTGTAAATATCCTTCTCACCGTAGCCGCCAATGCGGTACGAGCTCAGGTAAGCATACGTGCCATCGGGCGCTAGGCGGTAGTACGAGTCAGCATCCGGCGTGTTGATGGGGTAGCCCATGTTCTCGGGACGGCCCCACTTGTGGCCGATGCTGTCATACTTCGAGGCGAAGATGTCGTAGTCGCCCATCGTGTTGTGACCACGCGAGCTGAAGTACAGCGTACGGCCATCGCGGCTGATGTACGGGCTGTCCTCGTCGTATTTCGTGTTGATGGTGCTGCCCAGCGACTTAGCCGGACCCCAGTCGCCGCCCGACGTGCGGGTGCTGTAGTAGAGGTCCAGGTTACCGTCTTCCGAGTAGCGAGCCGTCGAGAAGTACAGCGTCAGGCCGTCCGGCGTGATGTAGGCATCGCCTTCGTACGCCTTCGAGTTAATGTTGCTGTTGAGCTTGGTCGGGGTGCCCCAGTCGCCGCCGCTCTGCTTCGAAGCCACGAATACGTCGCCGTCCTCGTCGCTGCGGTACATGAGCAGCTTGGTGTCGTTGTCAAACAGCTGGTCCGATGCGTCGTGACCTTTGCTGTTGAGCGCGGCCGACAGCGAGCGCGGCTTCTCCCAGTTGTCGGCGTCGATGCGGTGGGTTTCTACGATACCTTCGAAGTACTCACCGTCGGCAGCCGTCTTGCTACGGGTTTTGGTGTCGAGGCCGGGGATATCGGTCGGGTTGGCGCGGGTCGTAAAAATCAGCGTCTTATCATCCGAAGAAATAACCGGGCTGTGCTCCGAGTACTGCGTGTTCACGGTCGGGCCCAGGTTCTTCACGAAGATATCCTTAGGCGAGTTGAACAGGATTTTCGCGTTGCGGCTGTGCTGAATTAGCTGGGCTACTTCCTCGCGGCGGGTATCGTTACGCTTCTTCAGCGTCGCGTTGTAGGCCTGGTAGTGCGTGATGGCCTCGTCGAAGTTATAGTTGAGGTGGTCGACGCGGCCGAGCCAGTACTCTACGTCTTTCGACACCTTCGGCTTCAGCTTCTGCGCCTTATAGATATAATCGCTAGCCTTCTCTTTGTCAAAGGACAGGTACGCTACCCCGGCCCGAAACAGCGCCTGCGCGTTGTTGGGGTCTTTCGCAATCACCCGCTCGTAGTAAGGGATGGAAGCGCGGTAGTTCTCCTGGTTGAACAGCTTGTTGCCGGTTTGCAGGTCTTTCCGCGTGCTCTGCGCCTGGGCCGAAGTAGCCACGGCCGCAGTCAGGGCTAGCGCGGCAGAAGCTTGCAGCAGCCTTTTGGATACGTTGTCCATTGAAAAAAGGGTGTTTGGAAAATTTTTAAGAGAGAGCGAAAGGTAGTTTCAGCACGGGGGCCGGTGCTTGCGCACCGTGGCACGCTCATTTTGCCGACTTATACTAATTTCTTGCCGCAGGGTTGGCCCGGTTGGCCATTCTGCAATTGAAAAAGACTCGAAAAAAGCCTACTTCAGCGGCAAATGTAGCAAAAAAGTGCCGCCCTGTCGATTGGCGCAAGGCACTAAAACGGAAAGGGGTTTGTAAAGCAAGGATTTGCAGCTTGCTAACCAACCGGTTAAAGTGCTGCGCAAATATAGCGGCAGGTTTTGAAAGACAACGGCTTAACAAATCGCTAACGGGTGCCCCGCCAATGGGCAGGCCGGGCGGCAGCCGTAGCGCGACGCATCTTTGTACCCGCAGTGCCCGATAGGTAACCCAATTATGATAATTCGCGAAGCAAGTTTTTTGAGCAGTAATACGCAGGTGGCCGCCTGCCCCCCACCTAATCGCCCTGAGTATGCCTTCATCGGGCGCTCCAACGTGGGCAAGTCGTCGCTGATAAATATGCTGACTGGCCGCGTGGGCCTGGCCAAAACGTCGAGCACCCCTGGTAAAACGCAAGTTATCAATCATTTCAACATCAACGACGAGTGGTATCTGGTCGACTTGCCGGGGTATGGCTACGCCAAGGTGAGCAAAACCTCACGGGCCGAGTGGGGGAAGATGATAACGGCCTACCTAGGCAAGCGTGAAAACCTCACCTGCGTGTGCGTGCTCATCGATTCGCGCCACGCGCCGCAGGCCGCCGACCTGGAATTTATGGAAAAGCTGGGCGAGGCGGGCGTGCCGTTCATCATGATTTTTACGAAAACCGACAAGCAGTCGGCCAGCCAGACTCGGGTGCTCATCAGCAGCTACCTGGCCAAGATGGGCGAAACCTGGGATGAGCTGCCACGCCACTTCGTGACATCGGCCGAGACGGGCGTGGGGCGCGACGAGGTTTTGGACTTTATTACGGAAATAAACCGACAGGTAGCAGCCGATGCGGCGGGCACCTAGTTACTTTTGGCCCGCCAATTGCCCGGTAGCGGGGATTTTTCCCCTTACTCCCCTCCTATCTACTCATGAAAAAAATCCTGCTTACGCCGCTAGCCTTGTGCGGCCTGCTAGCCTCGGCCCACGCCCAGGCGCCGAAGCCCAACACCACGCCGCCCTCGCAGGCGGCACCCGCCGCCCCGGCCGGCACGGGCCTCAACCACGTGGGCCAGGACGTTCCGGTGGCGGCCTACTATGAGGGCGGCCAGGAAGCGATGTACGCCTTCATTGCCAAGGAGCTGAAGTACCCGTTGCTGGCCAAGCGCAACCGTATGCAGGGGCGTTGCATCGTCAGCTTCACGCTGAACCCAGATGGCAACATCCAAGGCCTGCGCGTGGTGAAGCAACTCGGCGGCGGCACCGGTGAGGAGGCCGCCCGCGTGGTGCGCCTGCTCAAGTTCAAAAAGCCCGAATACCCGATTCTTACCAGCCTGCCCATCGATTTCAAGCTCGGCGTAACCGGCGCGAACACGGTGGAATAATTAATTTTTTAATGGTTGACTGCTGATTGTTAGTCGTTGCCTGTTAATGCGCTTGTTTTAAAACGCTTTGCTAAGCAACGACTAACAATCAGTAATCAACAATTTTTTTTCAAGAATGCCCTACGATTTGAAAGAGCTGGCGGCCATTAGCGGCCAGCCGGGTTTGTTTCGCTTGGTACGCCCGGCGCGCCACGGTGTATTGGTGGAAAGCCTCGATGCCAAAGCGACCCGCTCGCTGGCCCCGGCCAGCAACAAAGTGTCGCTGCTGAGCGAAATTGGGATGTACACCCAGGACTCGGACGAGACACTGCCGCTGACCGAGATTTTTGACCGCATCCACCAGAAGCACGGCGCCAGCCTGCCCGTGTCGAGCAAGTCAAGCGAGAGCGAGCTGAAGGCTTTTCTGGCCGACGTGATGCCCGAATACGACCGCGACCGCGTGTATCTCTCCGACATCAAGAAGCTGGCCACCTGGTACGGCATCGTGAGCCAGCACGTGCCCTACGCCGAGGCTAGCGCCCATGAGCCCGCCGCCGGCGAGCCCCTGAGCACTGGCGGTGTAATCGGCGAAGGCGATGCCGATGCACAGGCAGCCGGCAACCCGGAGGCTACGAAGTAAGCTGTCGCTTTTTGGCGTAAAAAGGCCGCCCTCGAGTTCGGGAGCGGCCTTTTTTATGTGCGGTAAGCTTTAGCTTGCCGTGGGTAGGGTTGGTCAGTCAAATATCTTGTTCACAGCAAGCTAAAGTTTACCGCACAGCAGCTTGCTCTTCGTTTTCTTTCGCAAGGCAGGCCTCGGCCTGCTCGACCAGTTCTTTGCTACCGATGAAGACGGGGCAGCGTTCGTGGCAGGTTTTGGGCTCGATTTCGAGGGTGCGCAGGTGGCCGTTGGAGCTTTTGCCGCCGGCTTGCTCCACGATGAAGGCCAGCGGGTTGCACTCGTACATAAGACGCAGCTTGCCGCCAGGGTCCTTGGCGGTGGCGGGGTAGATATAGATGCCACCTTTCAATAAATTGCGGTGGAAGTCGGCCACGAGCGAGCCGATATAGCGGGCCGAGAACTTCTCGCTCTTGCACTGCTGCACGAAAGCGGCCACGCCGGGCGAAAACGAGTCGGACGAGCCTTCGTTGATGGAGTAGACTTTGCCGGTTTTGGGCGTCTGGATGTCGGGGTGCGAGAGGAAGAACTCGCCCAGGCTGGGCTCGTAGGTGAAGCCATTGACGCCGTTGCCGGTGGTGTACACGAGCATGGTGCTGGAGCCGTAGATGACGTAGCCGGCCGCCACCTGGTGGGTACCGGGCTGGAGGCAGTCGCCGACGCTACCCTCACGGCCGGTGGCCGAAATACGGCGGTAAATGCTGAAGATGGTGCCGATGCTCACGTTCACATCAATGTTGCTCGACCCGTCGAGCGGGTCAATGGCCACCACGTACTTGCCCTGGTTGTTGCCGGTCTGGATGATGTCCTCGTCTTCTTCCGAGATAATGGTACACACCTCGCCACCGTTGCGCAATGCCCGGATGAAGCGAATGTTGGCAATCACGTCGAGCTTCTGCTGGTCCTCGCCTTGCACGTTGCGGTTGCCGTAGGCACCGGCAATATCGATGAGGCCCGAGCGATTGATTTCGCGGTTTACGATTTTGGCGGCCAGCGCGATATCGCGCAGCAGCTGCGAAAGCTCGCCGGTGGCATAGGGAAAATCTTCCTGCTTACGCATGATAAAGCGGTCGAGCGTGGTGCCGACGGGCAGGGCTAGCTTATTGTGGTCCATGAATGGCGATGAGAGCGAGAATTGCTACAAAGCTAGCCGGGCCGCGCCAAGCTGCCTAGCGAAATCGGTGCATCCGGTGGCAGGGGCTGCCCGCGCCGTTTGGGCGGCCGCCTGGCCACCTCTCCCGGCTGCGCCCTAGTTTTGGGCCCTATGAAGGACGAAGGAACGGGCTTGCAGGTCTACAAATTTGGCGGCGCCTCGGTGAAGGACGCGGCGGCGATTCTTAACCTCTGCCGCATCGTGCGCGACTTTGGCCCCAGCGGGCCGCTGCTGATTGTGGTGTCGGCGATGGGCAAAACGACCAACGCGCTGGAGGAGATTTATGACTTGGCGTACCACGAGCGGGACTATCAAGAGGCCCTCCAGAAATTAGAGGATTTTCACTTAGCTACTGCGCTGGAATTACTGGGCGAACCGGAAGTAGATGAGGATGGTGAAATTTTTCATCCTCTACAGCGATGGTTTATTGAACTGCGCCAAGCACTAGCTGCGGTGCGCTCAACCGGCGATTATGACCAGCAATATGACCAAGTAGTAAGCTACGGCGAATTGCTGGCCTCCCAGCTTGTGTACGAGTGCCTTTACCGGCAAAATGAACTGCCCGCCGGAATTAACAATTGGCACTGGCATGATGCTCGCCGTAGCATTCACACTAATGATGCCTGGCGGGAAGGTCAGGTGGACTGGCTTGCTACTCAAGCCCGAATAGACCGCTATTATCAAAATGACGAACACGCCAGTTTTGCCAACTATATTACTGTAACACAGGGCTTCATAGGTGGGGCTCCCGATGTACTAGTGCGAGATGCTTATTGGGAGAGCGTTGGAGCGATGAATTGGCAGCACCGCACTACCACCCTCGGCCGCGAGGGCTCCGACTATTCGGCCGCCATCTTCGCCTACTGTCTGAAGGCCGAGAGCGTCACCATCTGGAAAGACGTGCCGGGCCTGCTCAACGCCGACCCCAAGATTTTCCCCGACACGGTGCTGTACCCCGAAATCAGCTACCAGGAAACCATCGAGATGGCGTTTTACGGGGCCAGCGTCATTCACCCCAAAACGCTGAAGCCACTGGCCGAGCGCCACATTCCGCTGCGGGTGAAGTCGTTTCTGGACCCGGGCGCGCCGGGCACGCTCATCCACGACTGCCAGCACCCGCCGCTGGTGCCGGCGTTTATTCGCAAGGGCGGGCAGGGGCTGCTGTCGTTCGAGAGCAAGGACTTTGCGTTTATTTCGGAAGAAAATCTGGAAATGATTTTTGGGGCGCTGGCCCAGGCGCGGCTCAAAATCAACGTGATGCAGAATTCGGCCATCAGCTTTTCGGTGGTGGTCGATTTCAACGACATGCGCGTGCAGCGGCTGCTGGGGCTGTTGCAAGGGCAGTTTCGGGTGCAGTACAACAGTGGGCTCACGCTCTTCACCATCAAGCACTACGATGCGGCCAGCGTGGAGCGCCTCACGGCCGGGCGCGCCTTGCTGCTGGAGCAGCGCACGCGCAGCACGTTCCAGTTTTTGGTGCGCGAATAACTAGCGCGGCGCTTTTAGAGTAAGAGGCCCTGACCTGGTTTGCACTACGGAAAACGCGGAAGCCAGACGACGCCATTCATAAATCTTACCTTACACTTCCCCAAAATGCCGGTTCTCGTTGGCAAGCGTGCCCCTTCCTTTAAGGCCAAAGCCGTTATCGGCCAGGTAATTGAAGACGAATTTTCACTCGACCGCTACCTGGGCAAGCGCTACGTGCTGCTATTTTTTTATCCGGCCGATTTTTCGGGCCTCTGTCCTACCGAGCTGCTGGCGTTTCAGAGCATGCTGCCCGAGTTTGAGAAGCGTGGCGTGGCCGTAGTAGGGTGCAGCACCGACTCGCACCAGGTGCACCAGGCCTGGCTGCGCACCCCGCTCGACGAAGGCGGTATTACGGGCGTGACCTACCCCATTATTGCTGATGCGACCAAAACTATTTCGGCTAATTACGACGTGCTGGCCGGGCACTTCGACTACAACGAGGCCGGAGAAATCACCTTCGTGGGCACGCCGCAAGCCTACCGGGGCTTGTTCTTGATTGACCGCGATGGCATTGTGCGCCACCAACTCGTGAATGACCGCTTCCTGGGCCGCCGTATCTCGGACGCCCTGCGCATGGTCGATGCCCTACGCCACTTCGAGGAGCACGGCGAAACCTGCCCGGCCAACTGGGAAGCCGACGAGACCTAAGACGCAACGCAGGGTAAGCTTTAGCCTGCCAGCGTAAGCCCGCCATTGGCCAGCTAAAGCTTACCCTACATTATGACGTAATTTTGGGGCCGCGCCGGGATATTTTATTTCCCGGTGCAGCCCTTTTTGCGTTTTCTGTATTCCTTCGGACTTTCCATTTACGCGCTGCTGCTGCGGCTGGTGGCGCCCTTTAACCCCAAAGCCGCCGCCTGGGTAGCGGGCCGCGAGGGGCTGCTGGCCCGCATTGCGCAGGCCCTGGCCACCGAGGCCGCGCCCCGCCTGTGGGTGCACTGCGCCTCGCTGGGCGAGTTTGAGCAGGGCCGGCCGCTCATCGAGGGGCTGCGGCGGCAGTACCCCAGCCACAAAATCGTGCTCACGTTTTTTTCGCCTTCGGGCTACGAGGTCCGCAAGAACTGGCCGGGGGCCGACTACGTATTTTACCTGCCGCTCGACACGGCCGACAACGCCCGGCGCTTCGTGGACCTGGTGCAGCCCCGGCTGGCCATTTTTGTGAAGTACGAGTTCTGGTACTACTTCCTACGCGAGCTGCGGCAGCACGCTATTCCGGCCGTGGTAGTGGCGGCTATTTTCCGGCCCAGCCAGGTGTTCTTCAAGCCCTGGGGTGGTTTCTTCCGCGAAATTCTGGGCCAGCTCAGCCACATTTTCACCCAGAACGAGGCCTCGGCCGAGCTGTTGCGCGGCCTGGGCCTGGCTAGGGTGAGCGTGGCCGGCGACACCCGCTTCGACACCGTGGCGGCCACGGCGCTGGCCCCGGCTAGGCCCCTGCCGCTGGCCGAAGCCTTCGTGGCCGATGGCGCGCCCGTGCTGGTAGCGGGCAGCACCTGGCCCGAAGACCTGCCCGCGCTGGCCCCGCTGCTGCGCAAGCACGCCCGGGCCATGCGCTTCATCGTGGCGCCGCACGAGGTGAGCGAGAGCCATTTGCTGGAGATTGAGGCGGCGCTGCCGGGCCTCACGGTGCGCTACTCGCGGGCCAGCCCCGCCACCGTGGCCGAGGCCCGCCTGCTGCTCATCGACAACGTGGGCATGCTGAGCCAGCTCTACCGCTTCGGGCGCTTCGCCTACATCGGCGGGGCGTTTGGGGCGGGGCTGCACAATACGCTGGAGGCGGCGGCCTTTGGGCTGCCCGTGTTCTTCGGGCCGCGCTACGAGCGCTTTCAGGAGGCCGTGGAGCTGGTGCAGCTGGGCTGCGCCTTTGCGGTGCAGTCGCCCCAGCAGCTGGAGGCGGCCTTCGACCGGCTGTATTACAACGAGGAAGCCCGCCTGAAAGTGCAGGACGTGAGCCTTGACTACGTGCATACCCACGCGGGGGCTACGGGCCGCATTCTTAGGGAGTTAACAATTAGCAATTAAAGTGTCATGCTGACGAAGGAAGCATCTCGGCCGCTTCGTTCGTTTAACATATGGGTGGCACCCTAGCGATGCTTCCTTCGTCAGCATGACAGTCGTTTATTCTCTATAAATCAGCAAAATGACTGGCATCGTCGTCAAATCTACCGGCTCGTGGTACGTGGTGCGCGAGGCTAGCACCGGGCAGCTGCACCGCTGCCGGCTGCGGGGCAAATTCAAAAACAAAGGCCTGAAGGTGAGTAACCCCCTGGCCGTGGGCGACGGGGTGGAGTTTGAGGTGCCCGAGCAATCGGAAGGCGCGGGCGTGATTCACACCATCGAGCCGCGCCGCAACTACATCATCCGGCGCTCGGTGCACAAGAGCGAGCACGCCCACATCGTGGCCGCCAACCTCGACCAAGCCTTGCTGGTGGTGACGCTGGTGTCGCCGGCCACCTCGTTCGGATTTATCGACCGCTTTCTGGTAACAGCCGAGGCGTACCACATTCCGGCCAAGCTGATTTTCAATAAGTCGGACCTCTACGACGAGGACACGCTCGAGTATCAGCAGCAGATAGCCGGCATGTACGCCAGCCTGGGCTACCCCAGCGTGCTGTGCTCGGCCGAAACCGGCGACAACGTGGCCACCGTGGCCTCGCTGCTGCCCAACCGGGTGTCGCTGCTCTCGGGCCACTCGGGCGTGGGCAAGAGCACACTCATCAACGAGCTGGTGCCCGATTTAGACCTCAAGACGGCCGAAATCAGCGCCTTTTCCGACAAGGGCAAGCACACGACCACCTTTGCCGAGATGCTCGAAATCGTGCCCGGCACCTACCTCATCGACACGCCCGGCATCAAGGAGTTGGGCCTCGTAGACGTGCCCGCCGCCGAGCTGGCCGGCTATTTCCCCGAGATGCGCGCCCTGCTCGGGCAGTGCCGCTACCACAACTGCCAGCACGTGCACGAGCCCGGCTGCGCCGTGCGCGAGGCCGTGGACCAGGGCAAGCTGGCCCTGCCGCGCTACGACAGCTACGTGAGCATGCTGCACGACGAGGATAATCGCCACTAAGGCGCTGGCTCAGCGTCAGTATTAGTACGTAAACACCTTACCGCCGACCATCACCTCCTGCGTCTGCTCATCAAACGTGGCTTTGAGGCCGGTGCGAGCAGCGGCCGTAGTCATGATGTTGGCGATGGAGTGGCTGTAGCCGGCCTCGACAGGCGCGTGGGGCGGCTGGCGGCTGCGCACGCACTCCATCCAGTTGCGCACATGGTTGGACGTGAGCAGGTCGCCGCCGGTATTGGCCGAGGCTACCACGGCGTCGGCCTGCGCCAGGCTGAACTCGGGCAGCAGGTTGGGCGGCAGGTGCATAGCATCGGCGTGCTGCTTGGTGAGGCCGCCGGTGGGCGATACGCGGTTGGTAATCAGGTTGAGCTCGCCGCCGTTGGAGTAGTAGATTTCGGCCGGGTGCTCGTCGCCGTTGTGCATGCGCGAGCCGAACGTGACCTGAAAGCCGCTGCTAGGGTCCTGGGCGGGGCCGTAGTCGAACACGGCCGTCAGGGTGTCCCAGTTGCGGCGGCCGTCCTTCCACACGTAGATGCCGCCGTTGGCTACCACGCTGCGCGGGTGGGCCAGCCCCGTAAACCAGTGCACGGTATCAATCTGATGGCTCATCCACTGGCCCGGCAGGCCCGAGGAATAGGGCCAGAACAGGCGGTACTCCAGGTACTTGCGCGGGTCGTAGGCCTCAGCGGGGCGGTTCAGGAGGTAGCGCTTCCAGTCGATGTCGGCTTCGCGGAGCTGGGCTACCAACTCGGGGCGGCGCCAGCGGCCGGGCTGGTTCACGTTCCAGGTCAGCTCCACCATCGTGATGGGCCCAAATTTACCCGATTTGATAAATTGCTCGGCGGCCATATAATTGGCCCCGCTGCGGCGCTGCGAGCCAATTTGCACAATCTGCTTCGAGCCTTTGATAGCCTTGAGGGCAGCGCGGTTATCGGCCATCGTTTCGGCGAAGGGCTTCTCCACGTAGGCGTCGCAACCGGCCCGCACGGCCTCGATGGCGTGGAGCGCGTGCTGAAAATCGGCGGTGCCGATGAACACCGCATCCACGCTTTTGCTGGCGTAGAGCTCGTCGTTGTTGCGGTAGGCAGCCACGGGGTGGCCTAGCTTTTCTTTCCACAGGGCGGCGCCTTCGTCGCGGCGCTTGCTCCAGATGTCGGACACGCCCACCACGTCGAAATTCAACTCCTTGTAGTGCTGCAAAAAGCAGGGCATGTGCGAGTTGCGATGCCGGTCGGAGAAGCCCACCACGCCCACCCGCACCCGGTCATTGGCCCCGATAATGCGCTTGTAGCTGCTAGCCGACCAGCTGATGCGCGGCAGCACCACGCCCGCGCCGGCCAGGGCCACTTGTTGAAGAAACTGACGACGCGGCTGCGACATGGCTAGGGTAGGTTGGGTGGGAAAAGAAGTCTAAACGTCTGTCATGCAGCGCGCAGAGAAGCATCTCGCGTGGTGCAGTAACCTTCTGCATTAGCAACGAGGCGAGCGAGATGCTTCGCTGCGCGCTGCATGACAAGCGTTTTATTTCAGCTCTTTCAGCTTGATGCTGCGGAACGACACGCGGTTGCCATGGTCTTGCAGCAGCAGGCGGCCGGCTTTGGCCTCGCCGAAGTTGGGCCAGATGTGGTACTTGCTCTGGGCCACTAGGTCGCGAAATTCCTTTGAGCCGCGCTCGTACTCCAGCACTTTGGCGCCGTTGAGGTAGTGCTCGACGTGGTTGTTGGGATACACCACCACACGGCCCACGTTCCACTCGCCGATGGGGTGCACGAAGCGGGCGGGCTTGTCGGCCGTCTTCAGGTCGTAGAGCGAGGCGAGCGTGCGGTTGCCGTCACGGCCCAGCTTGGCGTCGGGGTGCAAGGCATCGTCGAGCACCTGGTATTCGAGGCCGATGGCCGACATGTCCGTTTTTTCGGCCAGGGTCACGAAATATTTCACGCCGCTGTTGGCGCCCGGCGTCAACTTAAATTCAAAGGACAGGTCGAAGGCGCTGTATTCGGCCTGGCTCACAATATCGCCGCCGTTGGCCGCCTCCTTGCCCTCGGAGGGCAGCACCGTCAGGGCGCCATCGGCTATTTCCCAGCCCTTGGCCGGGAAGGCCGGGCCCCGAGCGCTGCGCCAGCCGGCCGGGGTTTTGCCATCGAACAGCAGCCGCCAGCCGTGCTGCTTCTCATAGACATTTAGGTAGTTGGGCACGAAGTTGACTACGTAGACATCAGCCGGGAAAGCGCTCGGCTTTAAGTCAGTGGTCTTGATGCGGATATTTTTGAAGTACACCTTGTGGCCGGCCTGGGCCGCCTCGCTCACGGCGTGCACCTGCAAGCCGATGAAGCCGCTCGGGTCGATGGGGTCCACCACGTAGGCCACGGGCACGCCGTTGACCCAGGTTTTCAGCTCGTTGCCCAGGCACTCGATTTTGAGGTGGTTGTAAGCGCCCACCTTGAAGGCCGTTTTGGCCTGCGGGTGCAGGTCGAGCGGGTAGAGCCACTGGCGCCGGGCCTCGTCGTAGATGCCGCCCGACCAGGCGCGGGCCGAGGGGTCTACCTCCACCTGCCGGCCGTAGACCTTGCCTGGCTGCCCGGCCGCGTCGAAGTGGCTGCGCGTTTGCACGCCCGAGTTGTTAGTAGGGTCGTCGATTTTGACGTCCAGCTCCAGCACATAGTCGCCGTATTCCTTTTCCGTGACCAGAAACGTATTGCCCGAATTGGCCACGGTAGTGCCCACGATGACCCCGTTTTCGACCTTGTAGTCGGCTGTGCCCCCTAGCCGCTTCCAGCCGGTGAGGGTTTTGCCGTCGAAAAGATTTTGCCAGTTGTCGGCGGCCGGCTGGGTGGCGCCGGACCGCAGCAGCGGGGCAAGCGCGCAGGCCGCCAGCAGGGCGGCTTTGCCAAGAAGATGCATGGGTGGGAAAAGGAAGGAGCTAGCGGGAGCGCTTGCCGCGCTAAAAGTAGGCGCCAATTGCCTGGCAAAGAACGGACGAGCTTGCCTAAATTTTGGCGCGCCCACCAGGCAACCTCCGGCGCCAGCCGGAGTATTTGCCTTGCTCCTTTTCCTCCTGCGCTCATGCCTACCAAACCGTTTGCCGCCGTTGCTACCCTGTTTTTCCTACTCTTGCTAGGCCACCTGGCGGCCGCCCAGGCGCCGGCGCCGCTGCGGGTGGGCATCGCCGGCCTGACCCACACGCACGTGCACGGCATTCTGAGCCGGGCCAAGCGCGGCGATATCGTGATTGTCGGTATTGCCGAGCCCAACCGCGCGCTGGCCGAGCGCTACCTGAAGCAGTACGGCCTGCCCATGTCATTGGTGTACAATTCGCTGGCCGAGATGCTGGCCAAAACCAAGCCCGAGGCCGTGACGGCCTTCGGCAGCATCTATCAGCACCTCGAAGTGGTGCAGGCCTGCGCGCCCAAGGGCATTCACGTGATGGTAGAAAAGCCGCTGGCCGTGAGTATGGACCACGCCCGCCAGATGCAGGCCCTGGCCCAGAAGCACCACATTCACCTGCTCACCAACTACGAAACCACCTGGTACGGCTCCAACCGGGCGGCCTATCAGCTGGTGCAGGACAAGGCCATCGGCGAGGTGCGCCGGCTGGTGGCCCACGACGGTCACCAGGGCCCCCAGGAAATCGGCGTGAATAAGGAATTTCTTACCTGGCTCACCGACCCGGTGCAGAACGGCGGCGGGGCCCTACCCGACTTTGGCTGCTACGGCGCCGACCTCATGACCTGGCTCATGCACGGGGAGCGCCCGCTGTCGGTGCTGGCCAGCGCCCTGCACATCAAGCCCGAGGTGTACCCCAAAGTGGAGGACGACGTGACCATCCTACTCACTTACCCCAAAGCGCAGGGCGTTATTCAAGCCTCGTGGAACTGGCCCTACGCCCGCAAAGACCTCGAAGTATACGGCCAAACCGGTTCGGTCATCGCCCTCGACCGCGACCACCTGCGCGTGCGCCGCACCGAGCAGGAGCCCGCTAAGGACGAGACCGTGGCCGCCCCGACCGCGCCCTACGACGAACCCTTTACCTACCTGGCGGCCGTGGTACGCGGCACTGCCCCCGAAGACGTGCTTTCCTCCCTGCCCACCAATATGCTGGTGGTCGAGATTCTCGACGCCGCCCGGCAATCTATCAAGGAAGGCAAGGCGGTAGTGCTGCCCCGCTAGGGTCTACTCGCCGGGGTAGCGCAGGCCAATTTCGGCCCGCACGGCGTCCAGCGTGCGCATCAGGTCGAGGCTGAAGGCCAGCGGCAGCAGCGGGCTCTCGGCCAGCCCCTGCGCCAGGCACTGCTGCACGTGGGCGGCCTCGTGGTGGTAGCCCAGGCCGGTTTTGGGGTACGGAATAACCTCCGGCGCCTGCCCGGGCCGGTGAATTTCGAGGCCGTTGGGGGCGTGGAAGCGGCCCGTAAGGTGCAGTTGGCCGGTGGTGCCGTAGAGCACGCAGTAGTTGTTGGTAGTGGCCGCGATGGTGGAGAACAGGCTAGCCGTGGCACCACCGAGATAAGCCAGCGCCATCGCGCAGTTTTGGTCGACGCCGGTGGGCGCGGGCGTGGCCACGGCCCGCACGGCAGCCGGCACACCTAAGAACAGCTGACTGATAAACAGGGGATACACCCCCACGTCGAGCAGCGAGCCACCCGCCAGCGCAGGCGCAAAAAGCCGCGACTCAGGCTTGAATTCGGTGTTGAAGCCAAAATCGGCTGCCAAGTGCTTCACCTCCCCGATGGCCCCGCCCTGCACCAGTTCCAGCGCGTGCTGAATGGCCGGGAAGAAACGCGTCCAGAACGCTTCCATTAGAAATACGCCCTTTTGCTGGGCTAGCCGCACCATTTCTTCGGCCTGCTGGGCATTTTGGGCGAAGGCTTTTTCGCAGAGCACGGGCCGGCCGGCGCGCAGGCACAGCAGCGCGTGGGCGTGGTGCTCGGAGTGCGGCGTGGCAATGTAGACGGCGTCGATATCGGGCACGGCCAGCAGCGCTTCGTAGCTGCCCACGGCGTGGGCCGCGCCGTGCGTGCCGGCAAAGTCCTGCGCCTTGGCCAGGCTGCGCGAAGCCACGGCGTGCAGGCGCGCCTGTGGCACTAGGGCCAGGTCGGCGGCAAACTTGTGGGCAATGTTGCCCAGGCCCAGAATGGCCCAGTTGAAGGTGCGCATAAAATCAAAATTAGGCAGGCGGGTGGTTCGGCGAAGGTAGTGCGGCCCCGGCTGCCCGGGCGGCGCTAGGCCGGCGGCCGGTACCGGGCAAATAAGCCCGGCTGTGGGGCCAGGTGCGGCAACGGGCGGCCGTTTCCGCCGTTAAGTGAGTTTCCTTTCTCTTCTTATTCCTTTTCCTATCATGTCCGAAGAACATAACCTTAGCCGGCGCGCCATTTTGGGCGGCCTGGGCGCTAGCCTGGCCGCCGCGGCCGTTGCCCCCATCCTATCGACCGAAGCCGCCGCTAGCCCCGCAGCGGCTGGGCCGGCCCTTGTCAACCCCGTTACCAAGTACCCCAAGCCGCCCTTTAAGGGCCAGGAGCAGCCTTTTCCGGGGCTAGCCAGCCAGATGGACCCGCGCCCCGACCACGGCGAAACCAGCTACAAAGGCTCGGGCCGCCTAGCGGGCCGCCGGGCGCTCATTACCGGCGGCGACTCGGGCATGGGCCGCGCCGCAGCTATCGCTTATGCCCGCGAGGGGGCCGACGTGGCCATCAACTACCTGCCGGCCGAGGAGGCCGACGCCAAGGAAGTAATTGCGCTGATTAAGGCAGCGGGCCGCAAGGGCGTGGCTATTCCCGGCGACTTGCGGGAGGAAGCCTTTTGCCAGAAGCTAGTGGCCGAGGCCGTGCGCCAGCTCGGCGGCCTCGACATTGTGGTGAACAACGCCGGCCGGCAGCAGCAGCGCCAGTCCATCCTGGACCTCACGACCGCGGACTTCGACGCCACGATGAAAACCAACATCTACGCGCCCTTCTGGATTATTAAGGCCGCCCTGCCGCACCTGGCGCCCGGCTCGGCCATCATCGGCACCACCTCGGAGCAGGCCTACGACCCCAGCCCCAACCTCTACGACTACGCCCAGACCAAGGCGGCCACGATGAACTACGTGAAGTCGCTGGCCAAGCAGCTGGCACCCAAAGGCATCCGGGTCAATGGCGTAGCGCCCGGCCCCATCTGGACGCCCTTGCAGGTGGCCGGCGGCTCGACCCAGGAAAACCTGAAGGAGTTTGGCGGCAAAACGCCCATGGGCCGCCCCGGCCAACCCGCCGAGCTAGCCAGCATCTACGTGCAGTTGGCGGCCAGCGACGCCAGCTACGCCACCGGGCAGGTGTATGGCTCGGCCGGTGGCGGCGGCCAGCCGTAAGCCTATCCGTTGAGGTAAGGCCCTAGCCTGGATGGAAACCCAGGCTAGGGCCTTTCTTGCGTAATACCCCCGTTATCTTTCTCCGCTCACAATTTTTGTTCATGAACATTGCCTTCTTAGGCCTGGGCAGCATGGGCGCCGCCATGGCCGCCAACCTGCTGAAAGCCGGCTTCCCGCTGACCGTTTACAACCGCACCGCCGACAAAGCCGAGCCACTGCGCCAGCAGGGCGCCACCGTGGCCGCCAGCCCCGCCGAGGCCGCTAAAAATGCCGACATCGTGTTCACGATGGTGACCGACGACAAGGCCCTCGAAGCGCTCACCACCGGCCCCGACGGCATTCTTTCAACGCTGCCCAAGGGCGCCATCCATGCCTCGTGCAGCACCGTGGCCCCCGACACCAACCGCCGCCTGGCCGAGGCGCACGCTGCCCACGGCTCGTTCTTGGTGGCCTCGCCGGTGTTTGGTAAGCCCGATGTGGCGGCAGCCGGCAAGCTCTGGATAGGCTCGTCGGGCCCGGCCGAAGCCCGCGCGCGCCTCAAGCCGGCGCAGGAGGCCATTGGCCAGGGCACCCACGATTTTGGTGACGACCCCGGCGCGGCCAGCGTAGCCAAGCTCTGCGGCAATTTCCTGCTCGGCGCCATGATTGAGGGCATGGCCGAGGCCCTGACCCTAGCCGAGAAGTGCGGGCTGGACCGCGTGGGCTTCTACGAGATGCTGACCAGCACCATCTTCAATAACCCCATCTACAAAAGCTACGGCAAGCTCATTGCCGAGCAGCACTACCAGCCGGTGGGCGCCCCGCCCGCCATCATCCGCAAGGATATGAACCTCGTGGTGCAGGAGGCCTACAAGCATGATATGCCCATGCCGTTAGCCAACCTCGTGCGCGACCGCCTCACCGCCACCGTGGCCCTGAACGAGCCCGACGTAGACTGGGCCAGCTTCGCCAAGCGCGTGTCGGAAGACGCGGGACTGCGGTAAATGCGTAAGTGAGTAAATGAGTAAGGGGCTGACACAGGCACAATCGCTGCGTCAGCCCCCTTACTCATTTACTCACTTACGCATTACTACTTGGCCAACGGCAGCACCACGGTGTCAATCACGTGCGTAACGCCGTTTTTCGAGATTACATCGGCGATTTGCACGGTGGCGGGGGCGTCTTTGCCGTTACCCACCATCACTTTGCCGTCTTTTACCATGATGTGCAGCTTCTCGCCGTTCACGGTGGTCAGCTCCTGGCCATCCTTGAGGTCGGCGGCCACGAGGCGGCCGGGGATGACGTGGTAGGTCAACACGCCCTTCAGCTTGGCGGCGTTGGCGGGGTCGGTGAGGGCGGCCACGGCGGCCTTGGGCAGCTTATCGAAGGCGGCGTTGGTGGGGGCGAATACCGTGAAAGGGCCGGTGCCCTTCAGGGTTTCCACCAAGCCGGCCTGCTTCACCAGGCTCACGAGCGTGCTCACGCTCTTGGCGCCCATTGCGTTGTCTACGATATCCTTGTCGGCCGTCATGGCTACGCCGTCTACCATCACGCCGCCGGGCTTGGCCATGCGGGCCGAGTCGCCGGCCATCGCGGCTACCGAGTCGGCGGGGTTAGCGGTGCTGGCTTCGGTGGTCGTGGTGCTGGTTTCGGTGGCTTTGTCGCCGCCGCAGCTGGCTAGGCCCAGCGAGAGGGTAACTGCCGTGGCGAGGGGGAAGAACAGCTTCTTCATGAAAAAAGGGTAAAAAAGGGGTTGGCGGAAAAATATCCGGCTAGCCTTACGTAATAGCCAGGGCCTACGGTTGGGTTAAACCCTGGCTGGCGGTGGGCCGTTTTACCTTCGCAGTGCCTGGCTAGCCACAGCTGGGCCTTTCCCCACCCTTCACCCCCGGTTATTTTCTGATGAAAACCGCTGAAATCCACACGCCTAAGGGCGTTATGAAAGTTGAGTTCTACGAGCAGGACGCGCCTAATACCGTGAAGAACTTTACCGACCTAGCCAGCAAAGGCTTCTACGACGGCACCAAATTTCACCGCGTCATCCCGAATTTTGTGATTCAGGGCGGCGACCCCAACACCAAGCCCGGCGCCAAGGGTGCCCCCGGCACCGGCGGCCCCGGCTACAAAATCGACTGCGAAACCAGCGGCGGCCACCAGTACCACGAGTGCGGCGCCCTCAGCATGGCCCACGCTGGCAAAAACACCGGCGGCTCGCAGTTTTTCGTGGTGCACAGCCGTGACAACACTGCCCACCTCGACCGCGTGCACACGGTATTTGGCAAAGTAGTAGAAGGCTTGGACGTAATCGACCAGATTAAGCCCAACGACGAAATCACCAAAATCGTGGTGAAGGACGACGCGCAGGCGTAAGCTTTGCACTTTCATCTCCTCTGAAAATGCCCTTCTGCCAGTGCGGAAGGGCATTTTTCCTATCGGCAACTCCCTTGCTCCTATGCTAGTTGCCCTCGACGTTGCCTACACCGAAACGCAAGGCTACGCCGTAGCCCTCGCCTTTGCCACCTGGGACGCGGTAGCCGCGGAAGCTACGTACACGGCCACCGTGTCACCCATTGCGGAATACGAGCCGGGCGCGTTTTATAAGCGCGAGCTGCCCTGCCTGCTAGCCGTGCTGGCGCAGCTAGACCTGGCTACCATCAGTTGCTTGGTGATTGATGGCTACGTTTCGCTGGGCACCGAGCAGCGGCCCGGCCTGGGGCAGTATCTCTACGAGGCGCTGGGCAGCCGGGTGCCGGTGGTGGGCGTAGCCAAAACGCGGTTTGCAGGCGTGGCTCCGCAGGTGGCGCCAGTGCTGCGCGGCCAAAGCCAGAATCCGCTTTACATCACGAGCGTGGGTATGCCGCTAGCCGAGGCGGCGCAGTCGGTAGCCACCATGCACGGTGCCTACCGCTTCCCCGCGCTGCTCAAGCAGCTCGACGACCTCACCCGGCAAGCTCACTGAGCCTCTCATCGGCAATGCAGTAGTCTACCGGTTTCCACCCGTGCTACCAGGGCCGCCAGCACGGCCTCGTCGCAGGCTTCCAGCACCAGCAGTGCCTGGTAAGGGTCACCGGCTAGCCCTAGTACCTGGGCAAAAGCGGGCTCGGTTTTCACGCCCTTGGTCTTGAGGGCCAGCACCCGCTGGCGTAGCGCTGCGCCACCCGCAGCCAGCAGCCGCGCCTCCACTACCAAGTGACGGTAGCCATTTTGACGGGCCGTGGGCAGGTCCTGGCCGAAGACCTCCACCGCCAGCCCCTCCACCTCAAACGAGGCGACCAGGGCGGGCTCGGCGGTGCTGGCTAGCCGCACTGCATAGTTGGGGTAAGCCGCGAACGCCGCCAACGTTTGGCGAAAGGCGGCCAGGTTGGGCGCTTCGCAAATAATATCCAGGTCGCTGCCGGGCACGGTGAGGTCGAGCGGGAAGGTACCCACCAGCACGGGGGCGTAGGCCGCTAGGTGCCCTAGCAGCGCGTGGCGCTGCAACACATGATAAGCTTGGCGCTGGGGGCCGCTGCCGTGCTGGAGGTAGGTGATATCGTGCCAATTGAGGAGCATGGGGCAAAGAAAAACCCCGCGCTTCGGGTGAGGCGCGGGGTTTTTATTAACTACTTACTCACGGACTAAGAGTCCGCGCTACGGCCTAGCGGCGGCGGCGGGGCTTGGGGTCTTCGTCCTCGTCGTCGTCCCCATCGCCAAAGCTGGGCATGGTGAACATCGACGAGAGCAGGTCTTTGAACTGCGCGCCGGCCGTGAGGCGGTTGCGCGAGATGAGCGAGTGCTCGGCCAGGCCGTGCAGCAGAAATTCCATGAGGAAATACGTGGTTTCGGCGTCTTCCTTGGGGTGCAGCTCGGTCACGATGTCGCGCAGGCCGGGTACTTTGTCGAGGGCGGCGCGGTAGTCGGCGGTGCTGGCATCGTGCAGGATGTCGAGCGTGTTGCCGTTGCCAAACCACTCCTGCACCGTTTTGTAGGGGCTGGGGCGGTTCTTGAGCTTCTTCGACTTGTCGGGGTCGGGGAAGTAGTTCAGAAATAGGGTACGGATAGCCTTACCCATGAGCTTCTCGGCTACGATGCCCGCGCCTTCCTGCTCACCCTCGTATACCAGTTCCACCTTGCCCGTGATGGCGGGCACGGCCGAAATGAAGTCGGCCACGCGCACGTAGGTGTTGCTTTCGCCGTTGATGAGGGCGCGGCGCTCGGCGCCGGCAATCACCTGCTCATAGGCCGAGATGGTGAGGCGGGCCGACACACCCGATTTGGCATCCACAAACTCGGAGCCGCGGGCCTCCACGGCCACCTGCTCCACGAGGTCGTGGGTGATTTCGTTGGTGGTCACCAGCCCGCGCTGCTCCTCCTTGATGCGCGCCTCCTGCTTGGTAATGCGCTTGCCGATTTCAATCGACTTGGGGTAGTGGGTGATAATCTGGGCGTCGATGCGGTCCTTGAGCGGCGTCACGATGCTGCCGCGGTTGGTGTAGTCCTCGGGGTTGGCGGTGAACACGAACTGCAAATCGAGCGGCAGGCGCACCTTGAAGCCGCGAATCTGGATGTCGCCTTCCTGCAAGATATTGAACAGCGATACCTGGATGCGGGCCTGCAAGTCGGGTAATTCGTTGATAACGAAGATGCCCCGGTGCGCCCGCGGAATCAGGCCAAAGTGAATCACGCGCTCGTCGCTATAAGGCAGCTTGAGGGTGGCGGCCTTGATGGGGTCGGCGTCGCCGATGAGGTCGGCCACCGTCACGTCGGGCGTGGCGAGCTTCTCGGTGTAGCGGTCGGCGCGGCCCAGCCACTCGATGGGCGTATCGTCGCCCTTCTCGTCGATGAGGTTTTTGGCAAATACCGACAGCGGCTGCATCGGGTCATCGTTCAGCTCCGAGCCCTTCACCACCGGGATGAACGGGTCGAGCAGGTTGATGAGCAGGCGCGCGATGCGGGTTTTGGCCTGGCCACGCAAGCCGAGCAGGTTGATGTGGTGCCCGGCCAGGATGGCGCGCTGCAACTCGGGTATCACGGTTTCTTCGTAGCCGAAGATGCCGGGAAACACGTCTTCCTTGTTTTTGAGTTTGGAAATGAGGTTATCCCGCAGCTCTTCTTTCACGGTGCGGGGCTGGTAACCACTGGCGCGGAGCTGGCCCAGGGTGCGGATAGTTTCGTGCTTCATTAGGTGGTAAACCCGCTTGGGGGGGCAGAGGTTCAGGTTAGCAGCGCAGAGATTTTGCAACGCCAAGTGACCCTACAGCCTACCCTGTTGGCGCCCGCCTGCTTACTGCGGCGGGTGCTTCCTTGCACTTAGCGCTTTTGGCTCAAGGTAAATAAAAATACTCTGGTCGCGGTTAGCTTCCCATTTATTCAACATAAAAAACCATTTACCAAGTATGGCCGCCTGAAAAGCATAGTAATAGGTGCCCACCGGGTAGAAATCCGCATCGGGCGCGTGAGTGGCCGGGCTACCCGCCGCCGGCCGAAAGGTGATGGTACTATCGGTCAGTACGTAGGTGCCACTAGCTTGGTAGAGGGGCACCCGGTCGCCCAGGGCATCGGGGCTTCGCACCCAGTGCGTGCCATCGTACTGAAAATGACCATTCTGCAACGTTAGCAAGGGCGGGGCGAGCGAGGCACCAAAACTGCTGAGCGTACAGTGTTGCAGCGGGAACTGCCGCAGGGCGGCCTGGTGCTCGTGCGTGCGGCGGCTGGCGCGCAGGTTCTGGTAAAATATGGCTTGGAGCTGCTGCGTGCGGTGGGCAATAGCGGCCGTGATATCGGCCCGGGCCTTGGCGTAGCTGCGCTGTACAGCGGGCGCGGTCGTATCGGGCGTGAGGTGCAGCTCGAACGTGCCGGGCAGCTGCCGCCCCCACCCCTGGTAGGAAAAGGAGCGGTAGCCGGTAGCCAGCACCCGCGGGCCATCGAGCCAGACTTGCTGGGGCCGAAAATCATCCGAGTAGACCCGCTCGGCTCCCTGCTGCCAGCGCGTAGCATCCCGCGCCGCGTAGAGATACCAGGTAGTGCCCTCGTCGTCAGACTTTAGCATGTAGCCCGCGGCTAGCAGCAGCGTGCGGCCCGAGCAGCTGGCTTCTACTTTACCTGGCAGCCGGCGCAGCAACAGCTGGGGCGCCCCTCCCTGGGCCGGGCGCAGGTACACGGCCGACTCGTTGGTGGCAGCTGAATAGCGCACTTGCAATTGCGAGCAAGGCGGTGGCACCAACCGGGGCAGGCTGTCGGCGGAGTTTACGAAAGAAGTAAGTCGCTCCGCCGTGAGGCGGGCGGGATGATACTCCCGGTTGTGCTGCCACTCCCACCCCACGTTGGCCAGGTGCCCGGCGCCGCCCCGCACGTTCAGCATCGGGTTGCTTGCATCCGTCAGGCGGCCCGCCAGAAAAGGAATGGAATCGACTTGCAAGCCCAGTTTATAGGTCACCCCAGCAAAGCCTTGCACGCGCATTGTATCAGGCCCGTGCACCACTATTATCGTAAAATCAGGCGGCAGAATGCCCCCCACCGGCGTTGGTATCGACTGGTAGCGCCAGTAGCCATCGCGCCCGTAGGCAAAGGTGCGCGCAAACTGCCAGCTCTTGGGATGCGCACGCATGTAGCCCGGCAACGCGAGAGAGTCCCAACTCGGAAAACAGTGATAGTCGGCGCGGCCAGGGCCAATTTGCCGGCCTTCGGGGTCAAACAGGCGAAAACGCAGGCTACCGCCAAAAGCCCCTGGCTGCGCTAGCCCGCGCATACTTACCAGCAGAAACAGCCCGATGAGTGCCAGATAGCGCATATGCAAAGCTACTCAACGTACAATCCCCCTAGGCAGCTGGCTGCCTAGGGGGATTGTACGTTGAGTAGCTACTGTATTTACAGCGACTTGCGACGGTTCTTCTTATAGTCTTCAAACACCAGCTGCCCCAGCCCCTTCAGGCCCGAGTAGTAGGCCTTGCCCTGGTTCACCTCCGTGAACTCCTCCACGAACTTTTGCAGATACGGGTCGGAGGTAATCATGAAGGTGGTAATCGGAATCTTGATGCGGCGGGCGGCGGCGGCTAGGTTCAGCGTCTTGTTCACCACCTTGCGGTCGAGGCCGAAGCTGTTTTTGTAGTAGCCGTTGCCCTCCTTCAGGCAGGTGGGCTTGCCGTCGGTAATCATGAAAATCTGCTTGTTAGGCGTCTTGCGCTTACGCAGCAAATCCATAGCCAGCTCCAGGCCGGCCACCGTGTTGGTGTGGTAGGGGCCGACTTGCAGGTAGGGCAAGTCCTTGACCTCAATCTGCCAGGCGTCGTTGCCGAACACGATGACGTCGAGCGAGTCCTTAGGATATTTCTGCTTCACGAGCTCGGCCAGGGCCATCGCCACCTTTTTGGCGGGCGTGATGCGGTCCTCGCCGTAGAGTATCATCGAGTGCGAGATGTCAATCATCAGCACCGTGCTGGTCTGCGACTTATGCTCGTTTTCGCGCACTTCGAGGTCGCCCTCGGTTAGCATGAAGTTGTCGCCGTCCATGCCGTGGTTGAGCTGGGCGTTGCGGATGGATTCCGACATCTGAATCTGCTCCAGCGAATCGCCGAAGCGGAACTCGCGTAGGTCGGTGCTCTGCTCGTCGCCCTGCCCGGTGTGGGGCGTGCGGTGGTTGCCGCTGTTGCCGCGCTTGAGCTTGCCGAATACCTCTTCGAGGGCCGACTTGCGGATTTTCTGCTCGGTCTTGGGCGTAATTTTCAGCTCGCCCCGCTCCTGCTCGTTCTCATCGATGTAGCCCTTCTTCTTGAGGTCGTCGATGAAGTTGCCCATGCCGTAGTCGTTGTCGGTGAGGCCGTACTGCTTGTCAAGCTCATTGAGCCACTGCAAGGCCTCACCCACGTCGCCGCTGGTGATGGTGATGAGCTGCATAAACAGGTTGAACAGCTGCTCAAACCCTTTCTCACCCGAGTTTTCATCGGGCACAAAATCACTGAATCGAATGCCGAGCGCCATATAGTTTTCCCTGGAATAAAGGTGCCGCGCGGCGGAGGCCACCCACCCACCCGCGGCACCGAATAAGCTACTCAGGCCAACAGCGCCCGCGCCGGGAATGTTTCCGGGCGGCTAGCCTGCACCCGTATCGGGCGCCGGGCGCGCGGTCAGCCGGCGCACCAGCGCCATGCGCGCCGCCCGCAGCTGGCGCACCGGCCAGGGCAGCTGATTGAGCGCGATGGTGCCGAACGGCACGGGCGCCGGCCCGAAGCTGCGGTAAAAATGCACCACATCCTTATCGGCCGGCGCCTCAAAATCGAGGCACAGGTCCTGGCCCGCGTGGGCCTGCACCACGGCATCGAGCAGCAGCGCGATGGCCCCGGCCTTTTTGCCCGCCGCGTCGGTGGCGCTGAACAAATAAATGAGCTGCTGCCGGAAACGCACCACCAGTATCATAGCCCCCACCTCCCCGCCGGGGGGCCGCGCCTGCCACAGGGCCGCCAGCCCCGCTTGGCTGGCGGCAGCGTACACGGCGCGCAGGGCGCGGTAAGCCTCCTCGCCCACCCCGCCGTACATCTTCCTCGCCGTATTTTCCCGAAATAGCTTGATGAGCTGCTCAATAGCAGTGCTAGGCTCCAGGCACCAGCCGCGGCGCCGGGCCTGGTTGAGGCGCCAGCGCCGGTTGGCCGAGTAGCCGGCCCGCAGCTCGGCGTAGGGCAGGCGCAGCGATAAATGGTAGTTGGTTGCCACCGCGCCCGTAAACGGCGCAAACGCGGGCCCTAGCCGGCCCAGGTCCAGCGCTTCCGCATTGTTGATGTTGAAGGCGTAGCGAATAATAAACCGAAAGTGCCGCCGCAGCAGCGCCCCAAGTTGCTGCCAGTCGGCGCCGGTGGGTGGGGCAGCGGGAGCATAAAACAGCCCCAGCTGCTGCGTCAGCAGCGGCTGCTGCAAGTACTTGATGCCCAACTTACGGCGCACTGGCAGCGGCAGCACGGCCACGTAGCGGCCGGCCTCTTCCCGCACGAGCGCCTCCCAGCCCGGCGATACGCTGTCGAGGTACCAGGTTAGGGCGTACATCATGCCGTTGGGCGCCTCCTGGATGAGGGCATCCCACTGCGGGCGGTTTATGCTGGCGTGGCGGACGTGGCGAAACATGGGAAGGGCGGGCGCCGGTGCCGGGCGCAAACATCCGGCAAAGTACCACGTTTAACCCCGACGAAGCGGCCCCTCAGCTGCCGCCCCGCCTGCCTATGAAAGCTATTTGGAACAATACCGTCGTGGCCGAAAGCGACGACACCGTGGTAGTCGAGAACAACTACTACTTCCCCGCCGAGGCCCTCAGAAAGGAGTTTTTTGAGGATAGCATTGCCCACACCTCCTGCCCCTGGAAGGGCCGCGCCAGCTACTATTCGCTGCGCGTCAACGGCGAACTAAACAAAGATGCCGCCTGGTTTTACCCCGAAACCAGCCCCGCTGCCGAAAACATTAAAGGCCGCGTAGCCTTCTGGAAGGGCGTAAAGATTGAGAAATAAGTATCATAAGAACGTCATGCAGCGCAACGCGCAGCAGCTCGGTCGCGGTCGTTGGAGTTAGTAACCCTAGCGGCACGGGCGAGCTGCTGCGCGTTGCGCTGCATGACGTTTTTTATTTTTAGCACTACGGCACGATAACCACTTTGCCCGTGGTGTGGTGCGTTTCAATCTGCTCAAACGCTTGCTTGGTATTATCAAGCGAGAAGGTGGCCACGATGGGCACCGTGAGCTTGCCGGCATCGGCCAGCCCACGCAGGTGGTCGAGGTCAGCCACGCTGGGCTGGGCCATTACGTGCTGGAAGTGCACGCCAGCCGGCAGGGGCAGGTTTTTGCCATCGTTGAGCACCGAGATGAGGCGGCCGTTGGGCTTGAGCGTGGCCAGGCTCTGGGTGAGCGTATCCCCGCTAGCAGCATCGAATAATAGGTCTACGCCCCCGGGGGCCACTTTTTTTACCGCCTCGGCCACCGGGCCGGCTTTGTAGTCGATAGTGAAATCGGCCCCGAGCTGCTTCATGTGCGCGGCGCTATCGGCGCTGGCCACGGCTACTACCGTGGCGCCCACCTCCTTGGCCAGCTGAATGGCTGAGCCGCCCACGCCACCCGAGGCACCGAGGATAAGCACGGTTTCGCCCGCCTGCAACTGGCCGGCTTTTATTACCGACTGGTAGGCCGTGAGGCCAGCCAGCGGCAGGCCGCCGGCTTCGACCCAGCTTAGCTTCTCGGGGCTTTTGGCCAGTAGGTTTTCAGGCACCACAATGTGCTCGGCAAAGGTGCCGTGCTGGGCCACGGGCTGGCGCACGTAGCCGTATACTTCGTCGCCCACGGCGAAGCGCGTGGCCTCGGAGCCGCATTTCTCAACGATGCCGCACACGTCCCAGCCGGGTACGGTAGGAAAGGCGCTGGGCACCACCTGGGCAAATTTGCCCTCGCGCACCACGGCATCGACGGGGTTGACGCCGGCGGCTTTCACCACCAACTGCACGTCGGCGGGGCCAAGCGCGGGCAGGTCGAGGGGGCCGACCTGAATTTTATCGATGCCGCCAAATTCGGTGTAGTAGGCGGCTTTGGTTTGCTGAGCCATTGAGGAAAAGGAAAAAGTGAGAATATCCCGGTAATACCGCCGTTTGCCCGGTATTGTTGGCCCTAGCCAAAAAAGCCCCGGCTGCGCGAGGCAGCCGGGGCTTTTGGTAGCAGGCAGGGCCGGCCAGGGACTAGGGCTAGCTAATCCACTTAAACTTGTATTCGAGCTTGGGCACGCTCATGCGGTCGCTCACGCGGCGCAGGCGAGCGGGCAGGTTCATCACGTAGTCCTGGGCCTTGGCGGCGGCGGGCGTCAGGCCGGTGCGGTCGGCGATTTTCCACTCGTCAAGCAGCGAGTCCAGGATATCGGTATAATCCTGGCTGGTGTACACGCCGATGCGCTGGGCGGCGTCGGTGAAGTGCCCGAAGGTCTTGCCCATGTCCACGCCCAGCTCGCGCATGTAGTGGGCGGGCATCACGATTTTTTTGCGCATCATGTCCTCAAAAGCCAGCATCATCTCGCTGGGGTCGAGGTCAAAAATCTTGCTCACGAAGGTTTTATAAGCCTTGGCGTGGCGGTTTTCGTCGCCGGCAATCATGCCGCAGATTTTGGAAAGCTGGTCGTCGCCGGCCGTGCGGGCCAGCTGGCCCACGCGGCGGTGCGACACGTTGGTGGCCATTTCCTGGTAGCTCGTGTACACGAAGGCGCGGTACGGGTCGTGGGCCGTGCCCAGGTCGAAGCCATCGTTGATGAGGTGCTGGGTCGAGAACTCAAACTCGCGCATGTTCACGCGGCCGCACAGGTAGAGGTAGCGGTTGAGCAAATCGCCGTGGCGGTTTTCCTCGGCCGTCCAGCCCCGAATCCACTGTGCCCAGCCGTTGTTGCGGTCGCGGTTCAGGTCGTCGAGCTCGTGAAACCAGGCCTCGTAGTTGGGCAGCGCCTCCTCGGTGATGGTGTCGCCGATGAGCACGGCCAGTAGGTCGTAGCTCAGGCCACCGGCTTTTTCGCGCAGCTCCTTCACTTCGTCGAAAAAGGTATCGCGGCGCGAATCGGGCAAGTAGTCGGCAGGCTGCCAGCTGTCTTCTACCCGTTTGAGGAAGGTATAGATATTATCTTTTAGATAACCTTCGAGCTGCATGAGCACTTCGCCGCGCGAAATGAGAAGGTCGTTGGAGAGCATCATAACGGAGAGTGGCGCCAGTGAGCGGCCGATGAATGAACGCGCGAAGGTCGGGTTTTAGTTGACTTTGGGGGGTACAGGATTTAGGCATTTGCCGGATTACTCGGGCTGGCTTTTTCTTGCTGGCTGCATCTAGGTGCTACCTTGCTTGTTTTCAGGCCTTCCCCTAATTAGGCCAGCTAGCCCTGGCGTTACTAATTAAGCGAGCGGGCAGCCGATGTTGCCTGGGCGCGGGGGCTAGCCGGCCGCTTTCATTCGTCGCTATGCGTTTTTTATACCTTGCGGGCCTGGTCTGCGCCCTGGCCGCGGAGGCCCGGGCGCAGCAGATAAGCTACGATATTCCGAAGGGCTACCGCTCGCTTATCAGCAAGGCCGATTACCACCTGCTCGTCGATTCGGCCGTGGCTACGGTGGCGCGGCGCTACCCGGTAGCCAGCGTGCACGAGGGTACCATTGCCCTGCAAGCCGGGCAGCCGGGCGTCACGGCCTTCAACCTGCACAACCTCCTGGCCAAATGCGCTGCCGAGCCCGACAAGGCACAGTGGCCGGGCCTTATCCGGCACCATTTCACGAGCTTGTTCAGCTCGTTTGATGAGCAGCGCAAGCTTGACCCGCGCAGCTTCGAGAGCGTGCGCCCCTACCTCAGCCTGCGGCTGTACCCCGAGGCCAGCCTGGCGCAGCGCGGGGGTGCTGCCAACCTGCTCACCCGTACCGACCTGGCGGGCACGGCCACCGTGCTGATGCTGGACTTGCCGGGGGCTTTCACGGCGGTGCCTAAAAGCATGTTTGCCGAGTGGCACCAGGAGCCGGCGGCCGTGTTTGCGCTAGCCCAGGCCAACGTAAACAAGCACGAGGTTCTTAAAAGCACTAAGCCCCTAGAAGCCGGCGGCGTAAAGCTCACCGTGCACTTTCTGGCCGAGGAAAACTACGCGGCCAGCTACGCCCTCGACCTGGCCACCAACGCCCCGGAGTTTGTGGGCGAGTGGGGCAGCGTGGTGGCCATTCCTAACAAGGGCCTGGCGAGCATCTGCCAGGTTAGCCGGGCCCAGCCGCTTGATTTTGTGCAGTATATCCAAGGCACGAAGGCCGTCATCGAGCGATTTTACCAAGCGCACGAGCAGCCCGTGAGCCCCGCCTTTTATTGGTACTACCAGGGCAAGTTTACGCGCATCGTGGTCACGACTAACAAGGATGGCAGCGCCAACGTGGTGGCCCCGCTCGGCCTCGGGGCCCTGATGACGGCCAAGTAGCCGCCGCCAGGGCGGCGCAGGGCCTTACCGGCCTTACTACCAGCTCAGGCGCAGCAGCGACACGCCCTGGCGGGGCAGCGCGAAGCTCACCACGGCCTGGCCGTTTTTGGTGCTTACCGCACTGGCGGGGGCTAGCAGCGCCAGCTGGCCGGCTTGCGCCAGGCTGGCACGCTGCACGGCCGATACCTGCTGGGGCGACCCCAGCTTTTGCCAAGCCGCGTAGGCATTGCTGTGCTCGGCATCGATGCGGTAGTGCTGCACGCGGGGCCGAGCGGCGGGCAGGCCCCGCAGGGTGAGCTCGACGGGGCTGGCGGGGGCGGGCAGGTCGTCGTTGTGGTAGTTCCAGACCAGCACGGTGGCGGTGCGGGCCTGGGCGTCGAAAGTGGCCAGGGCACTGATGTCGGGGCGCTGATTCTGGGCCTGGGCCTGGATATCGGGCAGCGTGAGGCCGGCGGCGTTAGTGACCGTTACGCGCTGACCGTCCATGCGGCCCAGCATCCGGAACACGTTGAGCACGGGCTTGTCTACGCCGTTGGTGGCCAGGTCGCGGAAGCCGGCAAACCAGGGCTGGTTTTCAAACTCAAACGACCAGCTCACGGCGCCCTCCAAGTTCACCTTATAGAAATCGGCCAGCTCGTAGAGGCGGGCGTAGCTGGCGGCCGTGTAGCTCGAGTACATGGTGCCGTTGCGGTAGGCATTTTCGGGGTTGGTTTGCACGCCGCAGGCCGCACAGCCCTCGGGGTCGCACTCGCCGATGATGATGGGCAGGCGGCTGAACTCGGGGTAAGCGGCCACGATTTTGAAGCCCTGGGCCACGTCGTTGAGCTGGGTGGCCATGTTCATGCGCACGTGGCCATCCACCAGCTTGGGGCCGCCTTTGGCGTGGAAGGTCACGAAATCGAGCCGGGTGCCGGTTTTGCCCGTTACGTAGTTTTGGCCGCGGGCGCAGTGCTCCAGGAAGCCGCGCAGGTAGGCGGCGGCCTTGTCCCAGCCGGGGCCGGTGGTTTCGGGGCCACCGAGCCGGGCGGCGGGCAGGGCGCGGTGCACGGCCGCCTCGGTGTAGTCATAGAGCTTGTGGTACTCCTCGGGCGTGCCCTGCCAGTAGCCGATGTTGGGCTCGTTCCAAAGCTCCCAGCGCCAGGCTTTTACCTCGGCCTCGCCGTAGCGGGCCACGCTGTGGCGCACCCACTGGTACACGAGCTCGCCCCACTTGGCGTAGTCCTTGGGCGGGTAGGCCCAGCCGGTGTAGATGTCGTTGTAGTTATCGCCCGGCTTCCAGTGGTGGCGGTAGGGCGCAGGGTGCGTGGACAGGGCCTCGGGCATGAAGCCCAGCTGGGCAATGGGCTTCATGCCGCGCTTGCGGAAGGCGTCGAAAATCTGGTCCACGATGGTCCAGTCGTACACCGGCTGGCCATTTTTGTCTTCGGTGTAGGCGTTGGTGGAGCCCCACTTGAAGGCGGCGGTGCCGTCGCCGGTGGTGAGCAGGTTATGCACGCGCACATACACCGGCACCGGGCTGAGGGCCGCCAGCTCGGTAAGCAGCTGCTGCCCGTCCCTCATGGTGGTGTAGTTGGGCTCGTCGTAGCCGAAATAGGCCCACAGCGGCTGCATGGGGCCTTTCGGCTGGGCAAAATCGACGCCGATGGCCACGGGCGCCACCTGGGCCAGGGCCGGCGCTACCGGGCTAGCCAGCAGCGAAGCGGCCACTAGCAGGCCCGCAGGCCGCCGACGAGAAAAAGGCTGAAGCATAGCGGGTGGGTGTGAAAGAAATGAAAGCCAGCGAAGCTGTCCAAGCAGGTGGCCAAGGGTACTTGGAAAGCAATCATTCAGGCGAATGAAGAGGGATGAAAACAAACGATTGTTTAACTAATGAGTCCTAAGAGTGAGAAATATAAGGCATAAAAAATCAAGATGAACACAAACGATTGTGCAAGCTTGCAAAAAGCCTCGCAACCAGGTATCAGCAGCTACCGCTGCCAGGTTGTTAGCTAAGCTTCTGACTTGGCTGTTGGCGCTGGCCGTTGGGCGTAGAACGCTTGCCGCACCCGGCGCAGCGTTTCTTCGGCGCTGGCCTTATCGGGCGCCGCGGGCAGGGTCGAGGCCGCAAACGCTGCCTCCACCCCAGCCACTAAGTGCTCGGCCTCGGCGATGAGCTCAGCGTAGGCAAACTCACCGCGCCGGATTTGCAGCAGAAACTCGCGGTTGGGCCGGCGCACGTGCAGCTGGCCGGTGCGGGCGATTTCCTCGGCCATTTGCAGCAGCCGGAACACGTGCAGCATATTCTTGGCATCGTAGTTTTTGCCGTGCTGCACGGTGTTTTCGTAGCGCTCCTTGTTGCGCTTGGCTACCCAGTCCCAATACTCGCGGTAGGCGCGGCAGTACACGCTGTAGCCGTTGCGATTAAACGACAGATAGGCCACCGGCACCTCTCCTTTCGGCACGGCCGAGAGCTGCACATCCTGGCTGGCCTCGGGGTCGCGCACCAAGCCCCGGTAGCCCAGCGGCTGCGCCGGGCTAGGGTCCACAAACAGCGCGTAGAGGTCGGTGAGGTGCGGCACGTTGACGAGGCCACAGGCCGCAGCCCCCACGTTGTGGCGGGCCAGCCAGGTAGCCACGGGCTGCGCCCCCGCCCCCACCGTCACGTAGCAAAAATCCAGCACCGACTTGCGGGCCGGCGGCTCGGGATGGTTGATTTTCTTGTTCAAGCCCTGCGCCTTACGAATCTGGGCCACGGCATACTCGGCAAAGCTTTGGCGGCAAAGCTGCGACAGAAAATCGATGGCTTTAAACTGGTCGAAGAGTGGGTGCCGGTACACCACGCAGTCGGGCGGTGTACCGAGCAGCTCCAGTACGGTGGGGTTATTTTTCAATAACAATTCCACGAAGCGACGCAGCTCATAAAACACCTCGTCGTTGGTTTCATTGGCGACCTGCGGCACATAATCGAGGCCGTAAAACTGGGCTTCGGGCAAAATAAATATACCCTTCAAGTCAGTATCGGAGTGGGGCAGGTGGGTGCCGTAGGCGCGGCTGCCACTGATGGCTTCGAAGATTATCAGGCGTTGGTGGCGCAGGTCGGCGATGGTCATGGGTGCAAAGTAGTGTGGCCGCGGCGCCTGCCGACGCCCGCGGGCGCGCCGGCAGGCGCTAGTGGGCGGGGTGAGTTAGTGAGGGCCAGCCGCGCCGCTGCTGCTACCGGCGGCGCTTCAGAATTTCCCCAAAGTACTAGCCGTGCTTTGTAGCAAAAGCCCGCGCGTGCCGCTCAGGCCGGGCCCACTGCCACTATGCGACACCGTTTTCTAGTTGTTTTTTTGCTGGTGCTGCCGGCTGCTTTACGAGCCCAAAGCCTCCAGCTTATTTTGCGCGATTCGACTACCCGCCAGCCACTCATTGGGGCGAGTGTGGGCGTGCCCGGCACCGGCACCGGTGGCACCAGCGATGCCCGCGGCCTGGTGCAGCTGGCCCCCGCGCCCGCGCCCGGCACCCGCCTGCGCGCCGAAGCGCTGGGGTACAAGCCGCGCACCCTGCCGGCCCCGGCCGCCGGCAGCACGCCCCTTACCATTCTGCTAGCCCCCAGCGCCGCCGAAATCGACGAAGTTATTGTGACGGCCACCCGCACCAACTCACGCATCGAAGACCAGCCCGAGCGCATCGAGGTGCTGGGCGAGGAGGAGATGCAGGAGGAAAATGGCATCAAGCCCGGCAACATCGCCAGCCTGCTCGGCGACATCGCGGGCACCCAGATTCAGCCGACCTCGCCCACCACGGGCAACGCCGACTTGCGCATCCAGGGCTTGCAGGGGCAGTATTCGCAGATTTTGCGCGACGGGCTGCCGCTCTACGGCGGCTTCGCGGGTAGCTTCGGCATCCTGTCGGTGCCGCCGCTCGACTTGCGCCAGATTGAGCTGCTGAAGGGCTCCAACTCCACCCTCTTTGGCGGCGGGGCCATCGCGGGCTTGGTCAATCTGGTAAGTAAGACCCCGACCCTCGGCACACCGCAGTTCACGGCCACGCTCAACCAGACCACGCTGCGCGAAACTAACCTAAACGGCTTCGCGGCGCAGCGCGGGCAGCGGTTTGGCTACTCGGTATTTGCCGGCCTCACGCGCCAGCAGGACGTGGACGTGGACGGCGATGGCTTCGTGGACGTGCCCCGCGTGCGCAGTCTCACGGTGCACCCGCGCCTGTTTTACTACCCCAACGCTCACAGCCAGCTAGCCGTGGGCTACACCGGCACTTTCGAGAGCCGGCGCGGCGGCCAGCAGCAGGCCGTGCGCGACGAGGTGGAGGCGCTAGGCAGCGCGGCCTATTTCGTAACTAACACCAGCCAGCGCCACACCGCCGATGCCGTGTACACCAACGATAGCGTGGGTACCGGGCGCCTCACCCTCAAGGGCGCCATTACCAATTTTGGGCGCGACGTGCTGACGAATACGGTGGCTTTCAAAGCCAACCAAACTACCTACTACACCGAGGCCAGCTACCTGCACGAGGTGGGCAAGAATAACACTATCGTGGCTGGCCTGAACTTCAACGGCGAGCAGCTGCGCAACGCCGACAATCGCCCCACGCCCCTGCTGAGCACCTACACGTATAGTACCGTCGGCTTTTTTGCCCAGGATAACTGGACGCCCGCGCCGCGCTTCAACCTGCAAGCCGGCCTGCGCTACGACCATCACAACCAGTACGGGGGCTTCGTGCTGCCGCGCCTGTCGGCCCTCTGGCACCTTACCGATGTGCTCACGGCCCGCCTCAACGGGGGCCTGGGCTACCGCGTGCCGGTGCCCTACGTGAACGCCCTCGACGAGCGCGACTACCCCCAGGTGCAGCCCCTGCGCGGCCTCACCGCCGAAACCTCGCAGGGCCTCAATGGCGACCTGAACTACTCGCACACCTTTGCCAACTTCGGGGATGAGGGCGAACCGTTGGTGCTGACTATCAACCAGTCGTTTTTCTATACGCGGCTGCAAAACCCGCTCATTCTGCCCGATGGTGGCATCGTGGGCGGCCCTGGCTCGGCCACTTACCAGCCCGGCAGCGGCCCGCTCACCTGGCAGAATGCCAGCGCCCCCGTGACGACGCGCGGCCTGGAAACGTACGTGCGCCTGCGCGCCGACGAGACGGAGCTGTACCTGGGCTACGTTTTCACCGATGCCCGGCGCGACTACGACCCCGCCAACCCGCACGTGGAGCTGGCCGCCCGGCACGAGTTTGCGGCCGTGGCCCTCACCGATTTTACCGACCACTTTGGCGGTGGCATTGAGGCCAGCTACACCGGCCAGCAGTACCTCAGCGACGGCAGCACCACGCCCGGCTACCCCATTGTGGCCGCGCTGCTGCGCTACCGCACCGGCCCCTGGACGCTGGTGCTCAACGCCGAAAACATCTTCGACTACCGCCAGACCCGCCGCGAGCGCGTGGTGCTGCCCGTGGGCGGTAGCTTCAGCAGCCCCGTTTTCCGCGAGTTGTGGGCGCCAGTGGAGGGCCGGGTGGTGAATCTGTCGCTGAACTGGAAGTTTGGGCAGTAGCCTAGGCGTATTGCCCCACTCCCGGTCCCTGCCTTCCGGGAGTGGGGAGCCACGGCAGCGCGGTCGTCTGCAATCGGCAGGCTGCCTCTCCCGGAGGGGAAGGACCGGGGGGGTAGAACAGCCCTAAAACCGCCTGTCTCAGTTGAGCTGAAAAGACCGCCGAAACGCCAAGGGCGAGCGGGTGGTCTTCGCCTTGAAAAACCGGCTGAAGGACTGCGAATGCTCGAAGCCGAGCGCGTAGGCTACTTCGCTTACCGACTGGCCGGTGGTGGCGAGTTGTTCTTTCGCCTGCTCGATAAGCTTGGTGTGGATGTGCTGCTGGGCGCTTTGGCCGGTGAGGGTGCGCAGCATGTCGCTCAGGTAGCTGGGCGACAGGTGCAGCTGCTGCGCCAGGTACTGCACCGTCGGGATGCCCTGCTCGGGCAGCCGCTCGGGGCGAAAACTGTCGGCCAGGGTGGCTTCCAGGCGTTGCAGCAGGTCGGTGTGCACGGCTTTGCGCGTCAGAAACTGGCGCTTGTAAAAGCGATTGGCGTAGGTCAGCAGCAGGTCGAGCTGGGCAATCACCACATCCTGGCTGAACTCGTCGAGGCGGCTGCCCAGCTCCGCCTCCATCGTCCTGAACAGCCCCAGCAGCACCTCGCGCTCGGGCTCCGACACGTGCAGGGCCTCATTAGCCGAATACGTGAAAAAGCCGTACTCCCGGATTTTCTTGGCCAAGGGGTAGCCCGCTCAAAAATCGGGGTGAATAAGCAGCGTGACGTGGGCACACACGTCCTCCTCCTCCTCGGGCGGCGCGCCGCCCAGCACCTGGCCGGGGGCGGCAAATAGCAAGCCACCGGCCTCAAAATCGTAGTACCCCTGCCCGTACCGGAGCGTGCGGTTTTGCCTGGGCCAGAAGGACACCTTGTAAAAGCTCAGCACGTGCGCCTGGGGCGAGCCGCCTTCCGGCCGAGGCGGGCGGGCATCGCGCAGTAGGCTAATGAGCGGGTGCAGCGGCGCCGGCAGCCCCAGGGCCCGGTGCGCCTCCGACAAGGAAGCATAGCGCAGTGGCGCGTTTTCGTGCTTTTTCATGGCTTAAAAGATGTGAGAAACCAGTCTACCGTGGGCGTGTTTCAAGATTTAAAAGAACGCTGCGCTTAGCCAAGTACCTCGGCCACTTCGTTGAACGGCCCAAACGAAGTGACCGAGGTACTTGGCTAAGCGCAGCGTGACGTTCTGGAAATTACTTATTTATGGCGAGCAACGCGAAATAATGGCCAGCGAATCGTAACTGCCTCTGGCTATAAGCATTCCCAATGGCCCTAGCCCTGAGCGGCCACCGAAACCGCCTCCCAGGCTTCCCAAGTGGCTAGCCGCTCGGCGTAAGCCGCCCGTACCTGGGGCAGGTTGTGGCTGCCCAGAAACAGCCGCAACGGTGGCTGCTCGGCATCGACGACGGCGAACAGGGCCGCCGGGGTGGCCGCCGGGTTGCCGCGGTCCAGGCCTTGTAGGCGGGCGAAGAAATTGTTCTTAAAATCGGTATACGCCTCCAGGCCCGCCGCGAAGCGCAGCGACTCCGGGCTGCCGAATTCAGTGGCGTAGGCGCCTGGCTCAATGATGGTTACCTTGATGCCAAACGGCGCCACCTCGGCGGCCAGGCTTTCGTGGATGGCTTCGAAGGCCCACTTGGAGGAAGCGTAGTACCCGATAACCGGCGGGGCAACGTGGCCCAGCGTACTCGACACGCCCAGCACGTGGCCGTGGCCCTGCGCCCGCAGCAGCGGCAGCACGGCCTGCAACACCGCCACGGTGCCGAACACGTTGGTTTCGTAGAGCGCCCGCAGCTCGTTCAGGCTGGCTTCCTCGACGGTGCCGACCAGCGAGTAGCCGGCGTTATTGAGCACGACGTCGAGCCGGCCGAAGTGCGCGTGGGCCTGCACTACGGCCGCTTTTACCTGCTCGGGCTTGGTTACGTCCAGCTCCAGGGGCAGCACGCTGGCCCCGTATTTCTCGGTCAGGTCGGTGATGCTAGCCAGCTGGCGCGCCGTGGCGGCCACCTTGTCGCCCCGTTGCAAGGCAGCCTCGGTCCAGACGCGGCCGAAGCCGCGGGAAGCCCCCGTGATGAACCAGATTTTGGGGCCAGGGCCCGCGGTGGTGGGTTGCGGTGTCATGCGAATTACAGGCGTTAGTGAACACTGCAAAGGTCCCGCTGGCTCCCAGGCCCCGCCGTAGCCGATTTACGGAAGTTTGTAGCCAAATCGCGGCCACGTTAGTAGCCTAGACTTTGTAATCCGAAACGAGCACCACGAGCATCAACACCAGCACGGTCTTAGGCCCGCGTTACCCGCGGCCCTCGCACTAAAAAATCTCGGCTACCTGCTGGCGCAGCACTGCGTCCAGCCCCTCTCCCAGGCCCGTCGGCCGCGCTACCGCTAGCCCCTCCCGCGCCGCCTGCCCGGCCGCGTACTCGGTTCTCAGAAACTCGACCAGGGCGGCGGGCCGCGCCACTGCCGTCTTTTCGTTGGAAAAAGCTTTTTGGGCCAGCAGCTCAGCTACAATACCCTGCAAATCATCCGGCAGCAATGCCCGCAACGGCGCAAACGCCATCGGCGGCAACGCGTGCTTCTCCCGTATCCAGCGGGCAGCCAGGGCCGAGCGCAGGGCGTAAAAGAGCCGTTTCAGGCGCACCTCCTCGCCCACCAAGTCCTCCTCCACACCGCGCCGCAGCTGGCCTAGGTAGTGGTGCAGGCCGGCTTTGAGGTTAAATGCTGGGGCTAGCCACGGCGCTAGCTGCGCTCGAAACCCCGGCGCCTCGTGGTACACGATGGGCGATTGCAGCCACTCGAACAGCGCGGCGTTGCTACCGCGCAGCAGGCGCAGGGTTTTGCGCAGCTCCCAGCCGGCCAAATCCAGCTCGTCATCGATGGGGAAATTGAGCGTGTCGGGGCCTTCGTCGAGCCCCAGGTACCAGTCTGAGGGGTGCACATAAATAAAGCGTACGTCATAGTCAGAATCGGGCGAGGGAAAGCCCCAGGCGCGGCTGCCCGACTCGCAGGCGTACAAGATTCGGACATTGTGCGTAGCCTCCAGGCTGGCCAACGCGCTGGCAATACGAGGTATCATTAAACAAAAAGAAGGGCAATAACTGACCTGGAGAGGCTTTTTAGAAAAAATTTGCTACGTTTGTTAAACAAAAAGCTAGCTCAAGCCTTAGGTAGGACGACTGCCTAGCCAGCCGGCGCTGAACAAAAAGCGGCGCCGGCCGCCTTTAGATAAGAATGCCAAAATTTTGTAGCGGCCCTGCGCAAACCTACGTGCGAGTTGCCGGTACTTTGCTCAAATTTCCTCCCAAACCCTAACCCTTTATACTAATGGATAACCAGAACGGCGCCCTAAACGGCAACGGGACCGGTACCGGCGTAAATGGTGCTGGCACTTCGCACGATACCCGCACCGCGGCCGGCGAAAACGCCAACACCCTGACCACCCGCCAGGGCCACCCCATCTACGACAACCAGAACGTGCGCACCGTGGGCAGCCGCGGCCCGACGACGCTGGAGAACTACCAGTTTCTGGAGAAAATCTCGCACTTCGACCGCGAGCGCATCCCCGAGCGCGTGGTGCACGCCCGCGGCGCCGGCGCCCACGGCACCTTTGAAGCTTACGGCACCGTGGGCGACGAGGACGTGACGAAGTACACCCGCGCCAAGTTGTTCAACACCAAGGGCAAAGAGACCCCGGTGTTCGTGCGCTTTTCGTCGGTAATTCACGGTGGCCACTCGCCCGAAACCCTGCGCGACCCGCGCGGCTTCGCGGTGAAGTTTTACACCGAGGATGGCAACTGGGACATCGTGGGCAACAACCTGAAGGTGTTCTTTATCCGTGACGCCATGAAGTTCCCCGACCTCGTGCACGCGTTCAAGCCCGACCCGGTGACGAACAAGCAGGATGGCGGCCGCATCTTCGACTTTATCTCGCATCACCCCGAGGCGATGCACATGATTACTTTCCTGTTCTCGCCCTGGGGCATTCCGGCCAACTACCGCGAAATGGAAGGCTCGGGCGTGAACACCTACAAGTGGGTAAACGCCGAAGGCGAAGCCCAACTGATTAAGTACCACTGGGTACCGCAGCAAGGCGTGCGCAACCTGACCCAGGCCGACGCGGAGAAGATTCAGGCCAAGGAGTTCAACCACGCCACGGCCGACCTGTACGAGAACATCAAGAAAGGTAATTTCCCCAAGTGGGAGCTGTGCGTGCAGATGATGCCCGACGGCGCGCACGATGAGCTGCCCTTCGACCCCTTGGATGACACTAAAATCTGGCCCGAAGACCAGTTCCCGCTGCTGCCCGTGGGCATGATGACGCTGAACAAGAACCCCGAGAACTACTTCGCCGAGGTAGAGCAGGTGGCGTTCGGTACCGGCGTACTCGTGGACGGCCTCGATTTCTCGGACGACAAGATGCTGCAAGGCCGTACCTTCTCGTACTCGGACACCCAGCGCTACCGCGTGGGCCCCAACTACTTGCAGCTGCCCATCAACGCGCCCAAAAAGCACGTGGCTACCAACCAGCGCGATGGCCAGATGACCTTCCACGTGGACGCGGCCCCCGGCCAGAACCCGCACGTGAACTACGAGCCCAGCCGCAACAACGGCTTGGTGGAAAGCCCGCGCGCGGGCAAGGAGCACGAGCCGCAGTACGCTGCCCGCCTGGTGCGCCAGAAAATCGACCGCCACGGCGACATCGACTTCCAGCAGGCCGGCGACCGCTACCGCCGCCACACCGATGCCGAGCGCAACGACCTCATCAGCAACATCGTGGCTAACCTGTCGGGCGCTACCCAGCCGGTGCAGGAGAAAATGGTGGAGCTATTCACCAAGTGCGACGCCGACTACGGCCAGCGCGTGCGTGACGGCTTGAAAGAAGCCGCCAGCATGAGCCACGACATGGTAGACGAATTCGCTAACCTCGGCGTGAAGTCGGGTGGTGCGCACGTCCGTGAGGAGTTCGCGTAAGCGACTCGGGTAGCCTCAGCTACTTTTTAAATAAGAACGCCGCCCTGGCAACGGGGCGGCGTTTTTTATGCGCCTCCTTATAGACCAGCTACGGCTAGCCCCTATTTTTATGGCCTGCCTCTAAATGAGTAGCCACACTATGACCTTCCTTAATACGCTGAATATATTACCCTTAGCCCTGCTTCTCCTGGCTTGCGATAGCCAACCCGAGACGCGTAGTGGGCCCGCCACGCCCACCCAGGCTAGCGCGGCGCCGCGGCCGCCCAAGCCGGTACCGACTCGCAAAGCTGTGCAGACTTTTACTTGGCAAGACGATGTATGCGAGAATACGGGCACGTTTCCGGCGGGCGCCTACACGCAGCGGCAGCTGCGGGATACCTATCAGCTGGTAATTGGCTTTCCGCTCACTACTACCGTCGTGCCCTTCCAGCTGAATCGCTACAACGACGCGTTTTTTACGGACGCGGCGCGGCACCTCACGCACGAGCACGATTCGCTGGTGGCGCGGCTGCGCGGCCTGCAAGTGGTGGCTAGCCCCTATTGGCAGAATATAAAGCGCCTGCGCGAGTTGGAATTGGCCGAAGAATATGCCCTGAGCCACGCTACACTGGAGGGCTACTTTCATCCGGCTTCCTGGCTGAGCAACGCGTACTATGCACCTTGCGCCGAGTATGCCACCGCCCTGGCTTCGACCGATTCGGCAGTGGTAGTCTCCGCCTGGCGCAAGCTGGTAGACGCGCAAAAGATAAACAACGGTAGTCCCGGGAGACTGGAAGCGGATTTTAGGGCGCAGCTCGCATCGCCCGAGTGGATGCGCTACGCTAAAGTTGACCTCATGACCTTTGGCTGGAGCAACTGCGCCAATAACCAGCGGAAATACAGCGGCCTGACCGATAATTCTCCCTTACCCGACAAGTTTAACAAGCTCTTTACCCACGTTGCGCAGGCCAACTGCGTCGACGTAGATTAATTCGCGTCTCCTCAGCCATGCACAAAACCCGCCTCGAAGCCTTCAGCGACGGCGTGCTCGCCATCATCCTCACCATCATGGTGCTGGAGCTTAAGGTGCCGCACGGCGCCAACTTTGCGGCCCTGAAACCGCTGCTGCCCATCTTCCTGAGCTACGTACTCAGCTTTGTGTACGTGGGTATTTACTGGAACAACCATCACCACCTGCTTAGCAGCGCCCGGCAGATTAACGGTAGCGTGCTCTGGCCCAATCTGCACCTGCTGTTCTGGCTCTCGCTCACGCCGTTTGCCACCGGCTGGATGGGCGAAAATCATTTTGCGCCCGCCACGCTGGCCGTATACGGCGGCATTTTGATGGGCGCGGCCGTGGCCTATTTCATCCTTCAAAACGTCCTTATCGCCGTGAATGGGGGCCCCCACGGCGCGCTGGCTCACGCCGTGGGGCGCGACTGGAAGGGCAAGCTCTCGCCGGTGCTTTACTTGGTGGGCATCGGGAGTAGCTTTTGGCTACCCTGGCTTTCGGGGGCGTGCTACGTGTTTGTGGCGCTGCTATGGCTGGTGCCCGACCGCCGCATTGAGCGCACCCTGCAAAGCACGCCGGAGGGCTAGCCGTGGCCGATATCCGCACGCGCACGCCCGGCCAGCGATACTGCGTAGTGCAGGCGTTCGTTGACGATGACCAGCAGGTGCACCCCGTGAGCGAAAGCTGGGTATTCGAACGCACTAATTTCGTACCCTACGAAGACGGCCTGACGCTGCACGTGCGCGTCCACGGCCTGCCCCTGGTATACCGCCTCCAGCAGCGGCCCGAGGAGCAGGCAGCGCTCATTGAACACTTTACTGACTTTGTGACTACCTGCTAAGCAATTAATTAAACTATGACAGTTTCCCGCGCCCTCCTTTTCGCCGGCGGCCTAAGCCTGCTCGCCGCCTGCCACGAGCAAACCAACCAGGCTAGCCAGGCGCCCACGGCCGCTAGCGCCCCCGCCGGCCCGCAGTGCTACGCCTACCGCACCGAAACCGACACGGTTCGCCTGACGCTGCAAACCATGCAGCCCACCGTGACCGGCCAGCTAGCCTACCGCTACTTCGAGAAGGACCGCAACCAGGGCACCATCAGCGGCACCCTGCACGGCGACACGCTGCTGGCCGACTACACGTTTCAGTCGGAAGGCACGACCTCGGTGCGGCAGGTGGCCTTTTTGCGGCGTGATATCGGCTTTGTCGAAGGCTACGGCCCAGTGGCCGAGCGCGCAGGCAAGACGGTGTTTACCTCGCCCCGCACCCTGCATTTCGATGCCAAGTACACGCTGCTACCCGTAGCCTGCCCGAAATAGCTAGCCCGGCTGCCGGGTAGTTTGGGGCTGGCGTGTACCTTGAGCGTTCGTAGGCCCGTCGGTTCGGGCCCTTACTTCGCGCATGGTTTCTACTTCTTTCCGAATTACCCGGCTTTCGCTGGCTAGCCTGCTGGGCCTGGCGCTGGCGGGCTGCCAGTCTGGCAAGCCTAATACTACCCTAGCTACTACTGCCACGGCGGCGCCCGCCGCGACTGCGGCCTCTACCCCACCGGCGCCGGCCGACGCCATCACGGCGGCCGACATCAGCGGTTATCTGCAAGCCGTGTCGTCGGATGAGATGCTGGGCCGCAAGCCGTTTACGGCAGGCGAAGAGCGCATTACCGACTACCTGGCGGCGCAGTTTAAAACGCTCGGCTTGCAGCCGGCGGGGCCCAATAATAGCTACTTCCAGCCGGTGCCGATGGTGGAAATTGGCGTCAACCCCGCCCCTACTATGCAGATTGCGGGCAAGGGCCAGAAGCTGAGCCTGACTTATAAAACCGACTACGTGGTGTTCAGCCAGCGCGAGCAGCCCACGGTAGCGGTGCAAAACTCGCCGCTGGTATTTGCCGGCTACGGCGTAGTGGCACCCGAATATGGCTGGGACGACTACGCCGGCCTCGACGTGAAGGGTAAAACCGTGGTGGTGCTCGTGAACGACCCCGGCAACGCCGGCCAGGACACGACCCTGTTCAAGGGCAAGGCCATGACCTACTACGGCCGCTGGACCTACAAATACGAGGAAGCCGCCCGCCACGGCGCCGCCGGCCTGCTCATCGTGCACGACACCCAACCCGCCGCCTACCCCTGGAGCGTGGTGCTCAGCGGCGCGCTCGGCCCCAAGCTGCGCCCCCAAACCGCCGACCACGGCGCCAGCAAGTGCGCCCTCGAAGGCTGGCTGACCCTCGACGCGGCCAAGCGTCTCTTCACCGCCGCCGGCCAGAGCTACGACGCCCTCTACGCCGCCGCCAATCAGCGTGGCTTCCGCGCCCGACCGCTGGGCCTCACGCTCAGCACCAGCCTCCAGCAGAAGCTACGCAGCCAAACCTCCAAAAACGTGCTGGCCGTGCTGCCCGGGACCACCAATGCCGGCGAGTACGTCATTTACTCGGCGCACTGGGACCACTTTGGCATGGGCAAGGTCATTGCCGGCGACTCCATCTACAACGGCGCCGTGGACGATGGCACGGGGCTAGCCGCGCTGCTGAGCATCGCTAAGGCCTTCAAAAAAGCGCCGGAAAAACCGGCCCGCAGCATCGTGTTTCTAGCCGTGACGGGCGAAGAACAAGGCCTGCTAGGGTCGCAGTACTACGCGCAGCACCCGGCCTTCCCGCTGGCCAAAACCGTGGCTGACCTCAACATGGACATGCTCTGGCCCTACGGCCGCATGAAGGACCTGACCGTTATCGGCTACGGGCAGTCAGAGCTCGAAGACTACGCCCGCGCCGCCGCCAAGGAGCAGGACCGCTACCTGCTGCCCGACCAAACGCCCGAAACCGGCATGTTTTACCGCTCCGACCACTTCAGCTTTGCCCACGTAGGCGTGCCCTCGCTCTACGCCAGCGGCGGTTTCGAGAGCCGCAGCCAGGGCAAGGCCTACATCGCCGAAAAACGCCAGGCCTACACCACCGGCATGTACCACAAGCCCGCCGACCAGTTTGACCCTAGCTGGGACCTTAGCGGCGTAGCCCAGGATGCACAATTGTATTTCCGCGTGGGCCAGCGCCTAGCCGGCGAAACCACGTTTCCGCAGTGGCGCGCTGGCTCCGAATTCAAGGCGGCCCGCGCTAACTAAGTACCTTGTTTCAGCTACTTACCGGCTTTTTCACACCTTTTCCCACCCATGAAAAAATACCTTTCTTTTTGCATCCTTGCTTTTTTATTCATGCTGGCTAGTGCCAAAAACGCCGCTGCCCAGACTGGCCCGGTCATGCTCAATCACATTGCGCTTTACGTAGTGGATTTGCAGAAAAGCGCTGATTTCTATAAAAACGCACTGCAACTACCCGAAATACCTGAGCCGTTTAAAGATGGTAAGCATGTGTGGCTGCGTATTGGGCCACACAGCCAGCTTCATATTATTCAAGGGAATAAACCACAGGAGCACGACATTAATACTCACCTGGCTTTCAGCGTAAAAGACCTGTCGAAATTTATGGCACACCTCGATAAATTAGGCGTGCGCTACGGCAGCTGGAAATCTGAGCCGGGCAAAACGACGCCCCGCCCCGACGGTGTAAAGCAGATTTATTTGCAAGACCCCGATGGGTTTTGGTTGGAAGTAAACGACGACAAATTCTAGAATTAATTATCCACCAATAAAAACGTCTGTCTTGCTGAGCTTGCCGAGGCATTTCTACCGCATCGCTAGACTTATAACCCTAGCGGCGCGAGCGAGATGCTTTGGCAAGCTCAGCAGGACAGACGTTTTTTAATTAATTACGCTGGCTTTTTACAAATCAGAATAATCGGCCGGTTGCAAGAACGTGATGTCGATGTGCGACACGTTATTCTGGTATTCGGGCAGGCTCGATAATTTTTTCCACTCGGGGTCAGCGCCGAAGGCTTTCCAATGCGCTTCGCGCTCCGCTTTATTAGCGAAGGAAGTCATGTACATGAGGTTGGGCATCTTTGCACCGAATACTACCTCGCTGTAGAAAATAGCATTGAAGCCCAGGCGGTCGAATAATTTCGTTTCGCCGCCGGCATTAAACATCCGCACTTTATTGCGGAATATTTTCTCGCTAGCCCCTTCGTAGCTGCGCAGCTCGTACACGCGCTCATTTTTGGGCGTGGTCAGCTTAGGGGCAGTCAGGGATTTCATCTCGTCAAAAGCCTTGAGTAGAATGGTTTCCTGGCGAGTATAAGCGGGGTTAGTATAGGCCGTGTTTTCGAAGGAGCCGCCGGCCGCTAGCAATTTGGCGGAGGTTTCCTGGTCGATTTTCTCCCACTGCTTTAGGGAGGTGAAAGGCGTAAATACATACACGCGCCGGTCGGCGGCGGTGTCGTTGCCGATGGGTTTAAATACGCCGATGGTCGGGATGCCCGCCGCGTGTAGCGTGGGCAAATATTGCCGCTGCAAAAAGCTGTCAATTACGGCTTCCTGGCGGTTGGTTTTTAGGTGATATACCTTGAGGGCGAAATAAGTAGGGCGCTCGGCGGCCGGGCGAGCAGCCGGCGTAGCGCTGGCTAGCCCGGCACCGATGGTAACGGCAACGAGGGAAAAGGAAAGGACTTTTTTCATGGGTGGGCGCTGATAGCAGGAAGGCTAATAAGTAAAACGGAGCTTGTACGGTGAAATCTGGCCGGGTGCTAGCTAGAGGCGTGGGTCTATCGGCTCGCTTTCGAGGGCTAGCACGCCGAATACGCACTGGTGCACCAGGCGCAGCGGCTGGCCGGCCACGAAGCGTTCGAGGCCCTCGACCCCAAGGGCGAATTCGCGCAGGGCTAGGTTGCGTTTGGCCTTCACATTGCGCTGGCGTAAGCGCTCCAGGTTGCCATCGAGCAGGTAGTCGGGGCCGTAGATGATGCGCAGGTACTCGCGGCCCCGGCACTTGAGGGCGGGCTGAATGAGGTTACGGCCGCTTTTGGGGATGAAGTCGTAGGGTTTCACCACCATGCCTTCGCCCCCGCTGGTGGTGAGGGCTAGCCACCACTCGGTAGCGGCCTCAATTTCTGCGGGATTGGTGAGGTCCACCACGCGGTAGGGCGTGGCGCGCAGCAGGCGCGGGTCGGCGAGGCTGAAGGCGCGCAAGGTTTCCATGTGCCAGGCGTGGTCGCGGTCGAAGTAGGTATGGCCCTCGGTGGCCAGCAGGTGGAAGGGCGCCAGCTTGAGGTCGTCGAGCGACTGCACGGGCCAGCAGTAGCGGCGGTAGGCGTCGGCGTAGTCGGTGGCCGCGGCGCGGCGGGCGCTGGTGCGGGCTAGCAGCGCATCGGCGCCGGCCAGGCCCCTGGCGGCCGCGGCGGCCAGGGCCGTTTCGGCCTGGGGCAGGGCGGCGGTGGCAGCGGCCGCCACGGCGGCGTACTGGCTTTTCACCAGTTCCTGGGCCTTGGCCGACCACGGCAGCAGCTCGGCATCGAGGCATACCCAGTCGGTGGCAAATTTCTCCCAGAAGCCGGCCGCCGTGAGGGCGTCGCGCAGGCGGGTCAGGAAGGCTGCTTCCAGGTCGCTGTCGGTGAAGAAGTTGCGGCCGGTGCGGGTGTAGCATTTGCCTATCCCCTCGCCCACCACCCCTAGCCGGCGCTGGATGGCGGCTTCGTCGCGGCCCAGCACCACCACCACGCGGCTGCCCATGTGCTTTTCCTCGCACACCACGCGCGCCACGCCCTGGCGCTGGTAGTAGGCGAAGGCTTCGGCGGGATGTTCGAGCAGGTCGGGCAGCTCCGAGGTTTCGGAGGGCGACATGGTGGGTGGCAGGTAGAGCAGCCACTTGGGGCTGAGGGCGAAGCGCGACATCACCTCTAGGGCGGCCACGGCATTTTCCTCGCGCACCGTCACGGTGTTCAGCAAGCGCGTGTTGATGAGCTGCTTACCGGCTACGTCGCGGATGTCGAGCAGGTCGTCGTGCTGCTGCTGGGCGGTAGCGCCAAGCTCCGGCTGGGCTAGGGCGTCCGCGTTGCCCGGCAGTTCGCCGGGGCGGTGCGGGTTGTAGTGCAGCGGGCGGCTGGGCTCGGCGTACACCTGGTGGGCGGGTACCGTCACGAGGGCGCGCTCGGGGTAGCGCAGGGCCGTGAGGCGGCCGCCAAATACGCAGCCGGTGTCAATATCGATGGTGTTGTTGAGCCATTCGGGCTCGGGCACGGGCGTGTGGCCGTACACCACCATCGCCCGGCCGCGGTACTCGCTAGCCCAGTGGTAGCGCACGGGCAGGCCAAACTCGTCGGTTTCTCCGGTGGTTTCGCCAAACAGCGCGAAGTTGCGCACTGCCCCCGAGCCCCGGCCCTGCATTTCCTCGGTGAGGCCGGCGTGGGCCACCACCAGCCGGCCGCCATCGAGCACGTAGTGGCTCACCAGCTTGTCCAGAAACAGGCGCACCTGCTCCTTGAAGGCGGGCGTTTCGGCGTCGAGCTGGGCGATGGTTTCGGCCAGACCGTGGGTGTGCGACACGTTTTTGCCGTTGAGGTAGCGCAGCAGCTTGATGTCGTGGTTGCCGGGCACGCACAGGGCCAGGCCGTCGCGCACCATGCTCATTACCAGGCGCAACACCTGCGGCGAGGCGGGGCCGCGGTCCACGAGGTCGCCCAGGAAAATGACCTTGCGGCTAGGGTCGGCTTCGCTGTCGGCGCGGACTACCCGCACGCCCAAATCGCGGGCATCCAGCACCGGCTCCTCGTCCACCGCGTACCCTAGCTGGCCCAGCAACTCGCCCAGCTCGCGGTAGCAGCCGTGCACATCGCCGATGATGTCGAAGGGGCCGGTTTCCTGCTGGCGGTTGTTGTGCAGCGGGTCGCGCACTATCGCCTGCACGGCATCAACTTCCTCCACCCCGCGCAGGTGAAAGATGTGCCGAAACCCCTCGGGCTTGAGCGTGCGCAGGCTTTGGCGCAGCAGGCGGCGGTGGTTAGCAATGACGTGGGGCTTGAGGCTGGCGCGGTCGGGGCGCTGGCGGTTGCGGTCGGCGGCCACGCTGTCGGGCACGTCAAGCACGATGGCCACCGGCAGGCAGTGATACTGCCGGGCTAGGGTCACGAAGGCCTTGCGGTCTTCGGCGCGCACGTTGGTGGCATCGACTACCGTGAGGCGGCCGCGCTTGAGGCGCTTGCCGACCCAGTAGTGCAGCAGGTCGAAGGCGTCGTTGGTGGCATCCAGGCTGTTTTCATCATCCGATACCAGGCCCCGGCAGGTATCCGACGACACGAATTCGGTGGGCTTGAACAGGCGCCGCGCAAACGTGGACTTGCCCGCGCCCGTGCTGCCAATGAGCAGAACGAGCGAGAGTTCGGGGAGCTTCAGGGTAGTCAGGGGCATTATCAGTCGAAAGTGGATGGGCGCTCAGCAGCCCGCTTGGAGGGCTAGCGGCGGCATTTACGCGCAATATATTTTACCAGCAGCCCCACGGCCCGCATTTCTTCACCACATGGGCAGTGCTACAAAGGAAACTCGCCCACGGGCTACGCCGCTAGCCACTGTGGGGCAGGCGCCCGGCGCGTATGGCGGCCCTACCCTAGTCAGGTGCGCAGCTTTATCTTTGGCTGTGCGGCTTGTTATTCGAGTGCCCGGTCCTAGTGCGGATTTTTCTACTGAGCTTTCTCTTCCTTTTTACCAGTAGTACCAGGGGCTGGGCCACCGCGCGAGCCGATAGCTTGCTGGCGGCTCTGAACCAGGCCCTGGCCCAACGCCCGCACTACGAAGCCCAGCGTCAACACCGCATCGACTCGCTGCAAGTGGCATACGCGGCCCACGCCGGTGCCCCGGCGGCGCAGTTCCAGCTCGGGCTGCGCATCTACGACGAATACAAGGCCTACAAATACGATTCGGCCTTTGCCTACTGCCAGCGCATCAACCGCCTGGCTAGCCAGCTAGGCGACCCCGGCCACGCGGCCACCGCGCAGTTGAAGTTGGCCTTCATCCTGCTCTCGTCGGGCATGTTCACCGAAACCTTTGCCACCCTGGCCCAGCTTTCGCCCCGCCGGCTCAGCCCCGCCGACCAGCCAGAATACTATTTCCTGCTAGCCCGCGCCTACAGCGACCTGGGCACGTTTGACCAGGACGACTACTACCGCCCGGCCGCCTACGCCAAGTCGCTGGCCTACGCCGACACGGCCGCCCGGTTTTGCCGCGCCGGCTCCTACCAGTGTCTGGCCGTGCAGGGCTTCATTGCGCAAAAGCACCAGGACCTGGCAGCGGGCATCCGTTACTATCGGGCCGTGCGGCGGCTGCCCGGCCTCACCCTGGGCCAGCTAGCTGTGAGCGCCAGCACGCTGGCTAGCCTCTACGAGCAACACAACCAGCCCGAGGCGGCCTTCGAACTGCTGCTGGAAGCCGCCATTGCCGATGTGCAGTCGGCCACCAAGGAGACGCTCGCCATCTTCCGGGCCTCCGATTATTGCTACCGCCGGGGCGACTTGGCCAATGCTTACACCTTCATCCGGGAGGCGCGCGAGGAAGCCGCCTTTTACAAAGCCCGGCAGCGGCAGGTCGAGCTGAGCCACGTATCTTTTGTTATTGAGGGCCAAAAGATTAGTATCATCGAACAGCAGCGCCAAGTGCTGCGGCGCAACGCCTGGGTGCTGGCGGCCCTAGCGGCGTTTGGGGCCGTGTGCGCGCTGGTTATTTTGGTGCAGCTACGCCGGCTGCAGCGGGCCGACAAGCGGGTGCTGGCCGCCAACCAGGAGCTGCGGGTGGCTATCGGGCAGCTTCACCAGCTCAACGGCGGCCTGCACGAAGCCAATCGTATTAAGGACGAGTACATTGGCTACTACCTCAGCTCCAACTCGCAGTACATCGACAAGCTCGAAGAGCTGAAGCGCACGCTGCTAGCGCTGCTGGCCAGCAAGCAGTACACCGGCCTGCAAAAAGCCCTCGATGGCTTGAATATCAAGCAAGAGCGCAATGCGCTTTTCAAGGGCTTCGACCAGATATTTCTGCAGCTCTTCCCTGATTTTGTAGCGGCATTCAACACCCTGTTTCGCGAAGAAGACCAGGTGCACCCCACCGGCGACCAGCTACTCACGGCCGAGCTGCGCATTTTCGCGCTCGTGCGGCTAGGCATCGACGACAGCGAGCGTATCAGCCGGCTGCTGGGCTACTCCATCAATACCATCTACACCTACAAAACGCGGGTGAAAAGCCGGTCGCTGGTGTCTAATGAGGAGTTCGAAGCCCGCGTTCGCGCCCTGGATGCGGCCTAGCAGCTAAGCTTAGCGGCGAGTCACCTTGCCCCGTTCCGGCTAGGCATTGCACCAGAATTTGGCACTTCACTACCGAGCGTTAGCCATAGGCTAACTAAGCGCGCTGGTTGCTTCTTAAAGTGGGGATTTGAAGCTGACAGTAGGCAATTCATACTGCCCAGCCGCTGGCCTCGCTCATCATATCGGGTTCATATTTTGCCTAGTTCCTATAAGGATTTATGCTTGCAATTCAGATACATAACTAGCAGCGATAGTTATATTTTTCATACTTGGCCTTGATTAATTTCTGCGGCTACGAGCCTCAGCTTCCTTTACCAGATAATTGGCCAGCGTGGCGGCCCCACGCTGGTTTTCCTTTTCCCACCCATCCCGTTTTTTTATGACTACTACGCTGTGCGGAACCGCACGGGCCGCCCTTGTTCTCACGCTAGGGATAACGGCCTGTTCGAAAGAAACGACCACTCCGGCTAGCCCTACGCTAGCCAGCCAAGGCACCACCAACGATGCCGCCGCCATCAACGGGGTGATGTTGCAAGGGTTTTACTGGGATGTGCCCATCAGCAATGCGCAGGGTACCTGGTGGCAGGTGCTGGGCAGCCAGGCGAGCGAGTTTGCCGCGGCGGGCTTCACGGCGGTGTGGCTGCCGCCGGCCTACAAGGGCTGGAACCCCAACCAAAACCCTGCCGCCATGGACGAAGGCTACGGCGTGTACGACCGCTACGACCTGGGCGAGTTCAACCAGAAGGGCAGCGTAGCCACCCGCTACGGCACCCTAGCCCAGCTCCAAAACTGCATCACGGCGCTGCACGGCCAAAACCTGCAGGTGTACGAGGACATGGTGATGAACCACCTGAACGGGGCCGACTCACCGGAAACTATCACGATGACGGACGGCTCGACGGCTAGCCTCTACACCAAGTTTACCTACCCCGGCCGGGGCACTACTTACAGCAACTACAACTGGCAATGGTACAATTTCAACGGCCAGGGAAAAACGGGCGGCTTCTACCAGTGGCACGCCTGGGACTTCGATACGTACGACAACAACGAAGCCTACGATGCGCTGCTGGGCGACGAAATCCGCTACTCGGACGTGAACCAGGTCAACGAAACCATTGCCTGGGGCAAGTGGCTGACGACCAAGCTTAACCTCGACGGCTACCGCATCGACGCCGCCCCGCACATGCTGACCAGCTTCCTCAACACCTGGTTTGACCAGGTGAACAGCACCAAGAAATTTGCGGTGAGCGAGGCGTGGTTCGACCAGGTGAGCTACCTCACCGACTATGTGTCGCGCACGGGCGGGCGCACCAGCCTCTTCGACTTTCCGCTGCACAACCTGTTTGTGGCCATGAGCGCGGGCAATGGCTCGTGGGATATGCAGGGCCTCAAAAACGCGGGCTTCACGGATGTTGATGGGGTGCATTCGGTATCATTCGTGGACAACCACGATACCGACAACAACGGGCAGTCGCCGGTAGTAAACCTCAAGATGCTGGCCTACGCCTACATTTTGCTGCGCGAAAAGGGCTACCCCTGCGTGTTTTACAAAGACTACTACACCTACAACCTGGGCGCCCCAATTAAGACTCTGATGGGCATTCGCAAAACCAGCGCCCTGGGCGCCGGCGCCGAATATGCCAGCGCCGACACGCCCGACTACTACGCCTACTCGCGGGCCGGCGACGGCACCACCACCGCGGGCCACAAAGGCCTGATGCTGGTGCTGAACGATGGCGGCGCCGACATCACCAGCAAAACCATTACCTCGCCCTTCAAAAGCGCCACGCTAACCGACAAAACCGGCAATTACCCGGGCACCATCACCACCAACAGCAGCGGAGTCGGCACCTTCCCGGTGAAGGCCCGCAGCTGGTCGGTGTGGGTGGTGAACTAGGGCTAGCCCCCGGGCCGGGCGGCCTTTTGTGCCCGGCCCGGGGGCTAGCCAGCACTTTTTTTACTGATGATGACCATGCGTTGTTTTTCCCCTAGCACCTGGTTGCCGGTGCTGGCCCTCGGGCTGCTGGCAGAGCCTAGCCAGGCCCAACAGGCCGATTTTACCCCCACCTGGAGCAAGGGCGTGGTGTGGTACCAGATTTTTCCCGAGCGCTTCCGCAACGGCGACCCGCACAACGACCCCAAGGCTATCGACCAGCGCGGCGCCTACCCTTTTAATGACTCGTCGGCGTTTCAGACGCATCCTTGGGGCAGCGATTGGTACGAGCTACAACCCTACGAGCGCCAGAACGGCCAGAATATCGGGTACAACATTCAGCGCCGCCGCTACGGGGGCGATTTGCAGGGCATTCTCGATAAGCTCGACTATTTGCAGCAGCTCGGGGTGAACGCGCTGTACCTGACCCCTATTTTCTGGTCGCCCTCGTCGCACAAGTACGACGCTTTGTGCTACCACCACGTTGACCCCACCTTCGGCCCCGACCCCGAAGGCGACAAGAAGCTGCTCGCCACCGAAAACCCGCTGAAGCCCGAAACCTGGGTGTGGACCAAGGCCGACCTGCTCGCCCTCAAGCTCATCGACGAGGTGCACAAGCGCAAGATGCACCTCATCTTCGACGGCGTATTCAACCACCTGGGGGCGCGCAGCTTCGCCTTTCAAGACGTGGAGAAAAACCAGCAGGCCTCGCCCTACGCCGACTGGTTTGTGGTGAAAAGCTGGCGCGATGCGCAGAAAGGAACCAAGTTTGACTACAGCGGCTGGTTTGGGGTGAAGACCCTGCCCGAGTTTAAGGAAGACAGCACGGGCCTGGTGGCCGGCCCCCGCGAGTATATTTTCAACGCCACCCGGCGCTGGATGAACCCCATGAACAAGGGTGCGGCCCACGGCATCGACGGCTGGCGGCTCGACGTAGCGTACGACGTGGGCCACCCGTTCTGGAAAAAATGGCGTAAGCTGGTGCGCAGCCTCAACCCGCAGGCCTACCTGACGGCCGAGTTGGTGGACCCGATTGACAAAACCCGGCCCTACTTACGTGGCGACGAGTTTGACGCCACCATGAACTACAACTTCGCCTTTGCCGTGCACGACTTTTTTGTACAGGAAAAGACGGCGAGCACCGTTACGCAGTTTGATAAGCAGCTGCGCGAGCTACGCGAGGCCTTCGGCCCCGGCGTGGCTCTGAACATGATGAACCTGGTGGACAGCCACGACGCCACCCGCATTGCCAGCGCAGTAGCTAACCCCGACGGCAAGAAAATGGCTGACTGGGGCAACTACTTCAACTGGAGCCAGAAGGGCAACAACCCGAGCTACAATGCCCGCAAGCCCACGGCCGAGCAGCGGCAAAAGCAGAAGCAGATTGCCGCTTTTCAGGTACTCTACCTGGGCTCGCCCATGTTTTTCTACGGCGACGAGGCTGGCCTCTGGGGCTCCAATGACCCCGATTGCCGCAAGCCCATGCTTTGGGCCGGCCAGGCCTACTCGCCCGAAACCCACAACCCCGACCAGAGCCTGCACCCCGCCGACCCCGTGGCCTTCGACCCCGACCTGTTTGCCTGGTATCAAAAGTATATCGGCTTGCGCCAGCGCTCGGCGGCCATCCGGCTAGGTAGCTTCACCACCGTAGCCACCGACGATGCCCGCCAGCTGTACGCCTTCCGCCGCAGCCTCGGCAAAGAAGACGTGCTCGTAGTGTTCAACCGCGGCAGCCAGCCTACCACCTTCACCCACGCCGTGCTGGCCAGCCGCAAATACCAGGATGCCTTTACGCAGGCCCCGGCGCCCCGGCAGCTGGCCGTGCCGGCCCACGGCGTATTGGTGTTGCGAGCGCAGTAAGTACGCTCAGGGCTAGCCATGAAGAGAGGCTACTTATACAGTACCGTACTGCATAAACTGCATAAGTAGCCTCTCTTCCATTTACACCCTACTGCCTAGGGAGCATAATCTACTGCACCTTAATCCGCAACACCCGGCGCGAATGGGCGCTGAAATACCCTAGCGCGCCGCCCGAGAAATTCGATTTGGGGTTGGCGGGTGTGGTGCTGGGGGCACCGCCAGGGGTCAGAATCTGGTTGAGGGTGCGGAAATACTCGTAGACGTTGGCGTCGATGTTTTGCATCTCGACCTGGAGGCTGTCGCCCGCCGCGAGCTTGTTGACGCCGTTGGGGTCGGTGCTGCTGTTGCTGAAGCTGCGCAGGGTTTGGGTGATGTGCTTGCCGTCGGTAAACTGGTCGTTTTGCACGAAGATGGCGTTGTTGATACGGCCGTTGCGGTACTGGCGGAACAGGTAGCTGTTGCCCAGCCCCACGGGGTCGGTGTAGTCCACCACGGCCTGGATGTTGTTGCCCACGGCGCTGACCTGGGTGCTCAGCTTCTCGAAGGGCACCACCGGCGACGGCAGCGTAGACACGGCCACGTAGGACGTGCCGCCCGTGGCCACCCGCAGCGTGTAGGTGCGGCCCGGCACGCCCTTGACGGTGGCGCCCACGTACTGGCCGGACGTGGCCTCGCGCAGGGTTTCGGTGCTGCCCGCGTTGTCGGCCAGGGTGATGGTGGCGCCAGTGACGGGCGCGAAGGTATTAGAATCGGTGTAGTTGGCCGAGGTACTGAGGCTGACCTGGCAGGGGCGATTGTCGTCCACCAGGTTGCCCTCGATAACGAGCTGCGAGGACGAGGTTTTGAGGTCGAGGTTGACGACTTTCTCGCAGCCGGTAGCGGCGAGTAGCAGGGCTAGCGCGCCTATTTTTTGAAACTGACGCATGGCTTAAAAGCTGAAATTGTACGTGGCCGAGGGCACCATCCGAAACAGCGCGGTTTGCACGGCCTGGGTTTTGCTGGCGTCGTTCGGGTCGGGCTGGAAGCGGATGCTGTAGGGGTTTTGGCGCCCCAAGGCATTATAAATCGAGAACGACCAGCTGCTGTGGAAGCGGCGGCCCTCCTGGCCGGGCTTCTCGTAGGTGGCGCCCAGGTCGAGGCGCTGGTAGTAGGGCAGGCGGTCGGCGTTGCGCTGGCCGTAGAGGCTTACCACCTGGCCGGCCACCTGGTACTTGCCCACCGGGAAAGTGGCCGCGTTACCGGTACTCATCAGGAAAGTGCCCGAGAACGTCCACTTCCTATTGAGCTGATAGATACCCACTACCGACACATCGTGCGGCCGGTCCTGGCGGGCGTTGAACCACGCGCCGCCGTTGATTTCCGTAAACTGGCGCTGGCTTTTGCTCAGCGTGTAGCCCAGCCAGCCGGTGAAGCGGCCCACGTCTTTGCGCAGCAAAAACTCGATGCCGTAGGCCCGGCCGGTGCCGTAGAGCAGGCTGGCCTCCACGTCGAAATTGCCGCGCAGCTGCGTGCCGTCGCGGTAGTCAATCTGGTTGCCCAGGGCCTTATAGTAGGTCTCGACCGTGAACGAATACGTCTTATCCGGGCCCAGCGTGCGGTAGTAGCCGGCCGACACCTGGTCGGAGGTTTCGGGCTTCACGTTGAAGGTAGTGGGCACGTAGAGGTCGGTGGGCAGCGAAGTGCTGGAGTTGCTGAGCAGGTGCAGGTTCTGCACGTTGCGGGCGTAGCCGGCCTTGAGCTGGCTGGCCTCGTTGAGTTGGTAGCTGGCCGCAAAGCGCGGCTCCAGGCGCACGTAGGTTTTCAGAAACTGGCCCTTTTGCGAGTAAGGCGTGGCCGTGAGCACGGTGCCGTTGGCGTCGTAGGTCGAGTAGGTGCCCGGCCCGAGCAGGCTGAAACCCGACAGCCGCACGCCGGTCGTGAAGTTGAGCTGCGGCGTGGCCTGCCACTCGTGCGAGGCATAGGCCGCCGTTTCGAGCGAGTAGTTGGTGCGGTCGGCCGTGCCATTTACCGACGAACCGGCGTCGGCCACCACGTAGCCCGGCGTGATGGTGTGGTAAATGGCGTTGGCCCCGAAGCGGAAAGTCTGGGTGTTGCTGGGCGTAAACTCGAAGTCCTGCTTCAGATTCAGGTCCTGAATTTTCGAGATAATGCTGAAATTCTGCGCGTTGGACGTAATGTCGATTTCGTAATCGTACTTGCTGAAAATGAGCGAGGTATTGGAAAATACCCGGTCGCTGAACAAGTGGTTGAGGCGCAGCGTGGCCGTCTTGTTGCCGTAGTACTGCCCGAAGGTATTGGCCAGCCCGAGGGCATCGCGCCCCAGGTACGCACTGAGGTAGAGCCGGTTGCGCTGATTGAGCGCGTAGTTGGCCTTGGCGTTGACGTCGTAGAAATACAGGCTCGAATTTTTGGTGGTTTCGTTTTTCGAGAACTTCAAAAACACGTCGGCGTAGGTGCGCCGGGCCGTCACGATGAACGAGCCCTTATCCTTCACAATCGGCCCCTCCAGGGCTAGCCGGCTGGCAATGAGCCCGATGCCGCCGCTGCCGTGCAGCTGCTGGTTGTTGCCGTCCTTCATCTTGATATCCACCACCGACGACAGGCGCCCGCCGTACTGCGCCGGCATACCGCCCTTAAACACGGTCACGTCCTTGATGGCGTCGGAGTTGAAAGTCGAAAAGAACCCGAGCAAGTGCGAGGCGTTGTAGACGGGCGCCTCGTCGAGCAGAATCAGGTTCTGGTCCACGGCCCCGCCGCGCACCGAAAAGCCGCTACTCCCCTCCCCGGCCGACTTGATGCCCGGCAGCAAAGTTAGGGTTTTGATGACGTCCTTCTCGCCAAAAAGCACCGGCACCTTGGCTATCTGCCTGAGGTCGAGCCTTTCGACACCCATCTGCGCTTTGCTGATGTTGGCGTCGGCACTGCGGCCGGTCACCACCACTTCACTCAGGTCGTTGCCGCTGGGCTTGAGCTTGAAATCGACGCGCTGGCTAGCCCCGATGGTGAGCGTGCGCGGCTGGCTGGCGTAGCCTACAAAGCTGGCTTCCAGCGTGTAGGTGCCGGCCGGCACCGTGAGCGTGTAGAAGCCGTAGGCATTGGCGCCGGTGCCCACGCCGGGCAGCTCGCGCACCCGCACGGTGGCGCCGGTCAGGTTTTCGCCCGAGGTAGCATCCTGCACGGTGCCGCTGATGGTGAAGCGCGACTGGGCCAAGGCCGGGTGCCACAGCAAGAGCAGCACCAGCAGCCACGCCCCCAGCGGGTAAATACTTTTTTGCATAGAAGAGGCCGGAAAATGGGCCAAGCGGTAATTGGGAAGGCTAAAAGTACGACCGGTACCGGGCGGCAAGGCGCTTTCTTGGGTGCTGGCCGTACCTTGAAGCCCTAGCCAGCAGCCATGCCTTCCTCTTTAGGACGAAGCCTTACCTCTTCCCCTTACTCAAAAATTTCAGAAGATGAAAAAGCTAATTCTTGTTGACCCGAAAGAAGAGCTTTGCGAAGCATGGCGTGCCTTCTTTGAAATTTACCCCGAAGTTGAAATTATCAACGGACGATTTGAGCGAGTTGAGGCGTACGACTGCATGGTAAGCGCTGCTAACTCCTTCGGACTAATGGATGGCGGAGTGGACTTAGCCATAACAAATTATTTTGGCAGCTCTCTTCAGTCACGAGTTCAACAAATTATTCTTGAGCACTACAATGGCGAACAGCCAGTTGGGACAAGTTTTATTGTTGAGACAAATCACCAACTCCATCCATTTTTGGCTCATACACCTACAATGAGAGTGCCAATGCCAATTAATAGTACAGACAACGTTTATCTGGCGATGAAGGCGATGCTGCAAGCAGTTAGGCAGTTTAACAAGGACGGAGATAAAATCCAGACGGTTTTATGTCCTGGATTAGGGACAGCTACGGGGCGGGTACCATTTGCAGAAGCTGCAAGACAAATGGAATTAGCTTACCGCTACCATAAAGACCCGCCTCAAACAATAAGCTGGAATTCAGCGATTGCCCGACACAGAAACATTATTTTCGGAGATTCCTAAGTTTTATAACTTGAACACCGCCAGTTGCGAAGGCGCCCCTAAGCCCTCCGCCTCCTCGCCCATCGCCGCTAGCCGCACCTGGTAGCCGTGGCGCTCGGCCACGCCGCTAGCCCAGGCGGCAAACTCGGCGCGGGTCCACTCGAAGCGGTGGTCGGCGTGGCGGAAGGTGCCGGCGCTCAGCGCTTCGTAAACCTGGTTGTACTCCGCGTTGGGCGTCGTGACGAACACGTGCGCCGGGCGCGCCTGCCCAAACACCACGGCTTCGAGGGCCGCGAGGCGGCTAGGGTCGAGGTGCTCGATAACCTCCACCAGCGCCGCCGCATCGAAGCCAGCCAGGCGCTCATCCTTATACAGGAGCGAGCCCTGAATAAGGTCGAGGCGGGCGCGCTGGCGCGGGGGCATTTCGGCCAGGTGCAGGCGCTGGGCGGCGCGGGCCAGCGCTTGGTGCGATACATCCATGCCCAGGATGTACTCGATTTTGGGCTGGCGCAGCAGCAAGCGCAGGAGCTTGCCCTCGCCGCAGCCCAGGTCGAGCACGCGCTTGGGACCTAGCTCATAGATTTCCTGGGCAACCTGCTGAAGACGCTGGTCGTGCAGCGAGAGCTTGGGCTCGCCCTCCGCGGGCGCCTCACCCCCTAGCCCCCTCTCCGAAAAAGGAGAGGGGGGACTAACCATAGCTTCTAGCTCTAGCTTTTGTTCAGTTGCCTCTTGAATAGCGCCAGGCTCCCCCTCTCCTTTTTCGGATAGGGGGCCGGGGAGTGAGGCGCCCGCATTAGATTCTTCTATCTCATCGGCGTCGAGCAGCCTGGCCAGCAGCGGGTTCACGTACAGCGCCCGGTAGCGCAGGTAGCGGCGCGTGATGAAGCCGCGCTCGGGGTGGCGGGGCAGCCAGTCGGCGCCGCGGTGCAGCAGCTTTTCGGCCTCGTTCTGGTCTACGTAGTAGTGCTTGTCGTTGTCGAGCACGGGCAGCAGCACGTAGAGGTGCGTGAGCACGTCTTGCAGGCGCAGGCCTTCGTGGCGCAGGTGCAGGGTGTAGTAGCCGCTGTCGCCCCAGGTGGGCTGGGTGGGGTCGAGCGGGTAGGCTTCCGTCTCGATTTCATACCCTAGCGGCTCGAAGAGGCGGCGCGGCCAGTCGGGGCCGGGGACCGACACTACGGCTACGGTCACGGCCAGCGGCAGGGCCTCGGCGGGTAGCGCGGGGCGGTCTTTGCAGGTGCCGTTCATGGCCGTGCCGAAGGCCTTGCTCAGGGCCACGCTCAGGAAGGACGAGGCCACGTAGGGCCGGTCGTTCACGTACTCCTGCAACGAAAAGCCCTCGCCGCCGCGCTCGCCCCGGCCGCGCACCAGGCCCACGGGGTCGAGGTCGAGCAGCAGGGCAGCGGTGCACCGCTCGGCCGTGGCTTCGGGGTAAAACACGTGGGCTAGCCCGCCGGTGATTTCCACGCTTTGCAGGCGCGCCGGGTTTTTGTGGAGCAAGTAGCCGAGGTCAGTGGCGGGCTGGTGCGTGGTGGTAATCGTGAGCAGCATGGGGCAAAGGCGCAAGGCGGACGCCCGAAAGTAGCACGCCCCAGCGCTAGTTAGACAAAGAGTAAAAATATCAAAAAACGGTTGTCATGCTTCACTGCGTTCAGCATGACAACCGTTTTTAGTATTTGTTAACCTCAGCGCTACACCCGGCCCACGCGCTCCAGCAGCGCCTTGGTTTTGCGGATGCCGTCGGCCTCGCTCAGCTTCTCGCCCTCGTATTCGATACCTACGTAGCCCCGGAAGCCCGAGTCCTTAATGATGCGGAACATCTTGTTATAATCGGTTTCGACGCAGTTACCGGCCGTATCGAACTCAAACGTTTTGGCGCTCACGCCCTTGGCCAGGGGCATCCACTCTTTGATGGCCTGGTACTTGTCGTACGATTCGAGGCAGGTGCCCTGGTACAGCTCGCCGGTGTCGCGCCGGATGCAGAAGTTGCCGAAGTCGGGCAAGATACCCACGCTCTTCTTACCGACCTGCCGGATGGTTTTCAGGAGCCACTGACCGTCAGAGGTATAACTACCGTGGTTTTCGACTATCACGTTGATGCCCGCCTTTTGGGCATACTCGTTCAGCCGGCTCAGGCCGTCAATGGCGGCCCGCTGCACCTCGGCGGCGGTGCCCTTGCCGAAGGCATTAACCCGGATGGTGCGGCAGCCCAGGTATTTGGCGGCATCAACCCATTTATAATGGTTTTCGTCCGCTTTCAGGCGCTCGGCCTGGTTGGGCGCGCCGAGGTCGCCCTCGCCATCGACCATAATGAGGTGGTTGCGCACGCCATTATCGCGGCAGCGCTGCAACAGCTCATTCAGATACTTAGTATCCTGGGCTTTATCCTTGAAAAACTGGTTGACGTACTCCACTACGCTGATACCGTACTCCTTTTTAGCGATGGCCGGAAAGTCGAGGTTGTCCATCTGCTTGCTGAACAGCGCTTTGTGCAGCGACCACTCGGCCAGCGAGATTTCGAAAAAGAGCGGGCCAGCCAGCTCGTGGGCGATGGCGTGCGGTGCCAGGGCGGCCGTAGCCGCCACGGTAGCCGCCTGCTGCAAAAAATGACGACGGGAAACAGTCATAAGTCAAACGGGTGGGAAAAGGAAGATACTCAGGTCACTAGGCGGCACCGGGCCGAAAGTAGCACCGCCCCGGCAATCGAAAGCCGGCCGCGCCCGAACTTTACGCCCCTGGCCCACCCTAACCGGGCCGCTAGCCTACCCCGTTCTCCCGTGTCCGACTCTCCCGCTTCCGGCGCCCCGGCGCAGCCCTCGCTCACCGACTTCGCCAGCTTCTACCTCTACGGCCTTACCGATAACCCCTACCGCCAATCAACTGATTTGGCGCAGTTTGGCCAGCTCTACAACCTGGTTATCGGCGAGCACGGCGGGGTGGGGCTAGCCAGCTCGTTTCACCCCTACCAGCTTGTGAACCAAGCGGGCGTGACGGTGTGGTACGCGGCCTACGCGCAGCTCTACTCCCAGCCCAACCGCGCCGAGCTGTTCACGGCGATGGCCGAGGAGCAGGCGCGCTTCGTGGTGGCGCCGCCGGATTCGTTCAGTGAGTTTCACGTGTGGCCCGATACGCGGCTGACGAGCACCGAGAATCCGGTTTTCAGCCACTACATCCCGTTTGTGCTGCCCTTTCTGGTGCGCAAAGGCCCCGCCGCCCTGCGCTGGGACGCCGAGCTGGCCGCCGCCGAGGGCGACCGCGCCCGCTTCGGCCAGTACCTCGACGCCGTGAACGAGGCCATCCGCTTCGTGCAGCCCGCGCCGGGGTTCGTGCTGGGCTTCGGCGAGTTTGACGAGCAGCAGCCCAGCCAGCTCATCGAGCGCTTCATGGCAATGCGCGACACGCTGCTGACGCGGTAGTGTTGACAAGCAAAGACTAACTCACTGACCAGTACACGAACAGCATCCCGATGGTAGCTAGTCCTAGCAGTGCTAGCGCTCCGCTTGTGCTTTGCAGGTTACTGCCGCTGGCGAACAGTTCAAAACTTTTGTAGAGCAACCACACATAGCCAGCTGACACAGCAGCTAGCAGATAGTACAGGGGCTCAAGCATCCAGTTCTCCATAGCAGCTTACCTGCTCTTTTCCACCCGCACGTCGGCCCCAGCCAGGAACTCACCGTACCAGCGGCCCGAGTCTTTCACGGTGCGCTCCTGGGTTTCGTAGTCGACATGCACCAGGCCGAAGCGCGGGCGGTAGCCCTCGGCCCACTCGAAGTTATCGGTGAAGCTCCAGGGGAAATAGCCATTGACCCGCACGCCCTCGCGGCGGGCGCGCAGCACCTGCCCAATGACGGCCTGGTAGTAGGCCAGCCGCGCCGCGTCGGGCACGCGCCCACCCACCGGCTGGTCGGCAAACGCGGCGCCCGACTCGGTAATGTACAATTCGGGCGAGCCGGGATACGCTGCGTATTTTTTTAGCATTTCGTAAACCGACTCGGGCAGCACCTCCCAGCCCATCTCGGTGGCGGGCACGCCGCGCTTGGCGGCGGGCACCAGCGCCGCCCCGATGAGCGGCAGCCAGGGCGCGGCGCGCACCACCTCGCGGGTGTAGTTCTGAATACCCCAAAAGTCGAAGTCGAACTTCTGGCGCTCGGTGTCGCCCGGCTTTTGGTAGCGGCGCAGCAACCAGCCCAACGTGGGCAATTCTTCGGTAGGGTAGCCTAGCCCGAGGGCCGGCTCCACAAACAGGCGGTTGAGCACGGCATCGACGCGGCGGGTGGCGGCTTCGCTCGCAGCCTGACCCGGCCGGGCGGGCGTGCAGTACGAGCACGAAAACGTGGTGCCGATGCGAGCCGTGCCCGGCAGCGCCGCTCGCAGCGCCCGGCCGCCCTCGGCTTGGGCCAGCGTGGCGTGGTGGGCCGCCGCCAGAAACGCCGGCAGGCTGCGCCGCCCCGGCGCATGGATGCCCAGCGCGTGCCCGGCGCCCACGAACACCATCGGCTCGTTGAGCACCATCCAGTGCTGCACGCGGTCGCCGAGGCGGCGGGCCAGCACCTGGGCGTAGTCGGCCAGCCAGTCGACCACGGCGCGGTTGGCCCAGCCGCCGCGCTGCTGCAAGGCCAGCGGCAAATCCCAATGGTAGACCGTGAGCCAGGGGCGCAGGTCGCGCTCCAGACAGGCATCTACCAGGCGGTCGTAGAAGTCGAGACCCCGGCGGTTGAGGACGCCCACGCCCTCGGGCAGCACCCGCGGCCAGCTCGCCGAGAAGCGAAAATCGGTCAGTCCCAGATTTTGGGCCAGGTCAAGGTCCTGCTCGTAGCGCGTAAAAAAATCGGTGGCTACCCGCGCGTGCTCGCCCCGCGCAATGGCCCGCGGCCGGCGCGTAAACTCGTCCCAGATGCTCGGGCCCTTGCCCTGCTGCTGCCAGGCACCTTCCACCTGGTAGGCCGCGCAGGCCGCGCCCCAGTGAAAATCAGGCCCAAAATCGGCCCGCGAATAGTGGCTGGGGGTGGTAGCGGGAAAAAAAGCCGGGGGCAGGGCCAGCGGGCGCTGGATAGATAGGAGCGTGTCGTCGGGCATCAAAGCAGGGGCTAGCGGGGCCAGCCGAAAAGGAACAGAAAGGTACAGGCTTACAGGCCGAGACCCTGTACTACTGAGGCTAGGCATGGGTAGAGACGCATCTTTGCGTCTTGTTGTTGGCAAGGCTGAGCCCATCAAACGAGGAGACGCAGGAAGATGTCTCTATAATTTCAACTTTTGCCGGGGTCGTAGCGGGCCCGCCGCTGCCTAGAACGCCAGTGCGACCGGCCGCGGCCGGGGCACCCCTAGCTGCTCGGCCAGCAGCTGGTCGAGCACGTCGCCGGTGCGGTCGGGGTAGTGTACGGGGATGGGCTGGCCGCGGTGCAGCCAGTCATCGACGCGGGCCAGGTGCTTGTCCTTGAGGCCGCGCACCACGGGCACGCCCATCTCGGCCAGGGCGGCGGCGTTGCATTGCTGCTCGTACTGCTGCTTCATCGGGATGACCAGCAGCTTCTTACCCAGGTACAGCGCCTCGGCGGGCGTTTCGAAGCCCGCGCCGCAGAGCACCCCGCGGGCCCGGGCCAGGCTATGCAGGAAGTCATCGCCGCTCACCGGCCACACGCGCACGTTGCCATAGGTGGCGGGCTGCGGGCTGTGCTTCGAAAACACCTCCCACCGCACCGAGCGGCTGAGGTAGCGCAGGCGCTTCACCAACGTCTCCTCATCGAAGGCCGGCAGGTACACTGTATAATGCCCCTCATCGACCGGCGCCAGCTCGCGCACCTGCCGCCGGATGACGGGCGTGCTGATACCAGGCGCATATTCCTGAAAATGAAAGCCATACTGAGCCGTATTAGGCGCGTAGTGCCGCAGCACGGCCCGGCCGGCCGGGTCCTCGTCCTTGGGCCGGGGCGCGGCGGGGTGCAGCACGGCGCTCTGGTGGCTCAGGGCCACGCAGGGGCGGTGGCGCAGCCGGCAGGCCCAGGCCGACACGGGCTCAAAATCATTGATTACCAACTCGTAGCTTTCCACCGGCAGGTGCCGGATGTCGTGCACGAACCCAGCGGAGTTGAACTGCCGGAAGGTCTTCACGAAGTTGATGCCGCCCTTTTTGCCAAACAGAAAGCCCATGCCACCCACCCGGTAGCGCACGGCAAAGGGCAGCGGTAGGTCGGCGGGCGGGCCGCTCACCAGCAGGTCGAGCTGGCCGCCTAAGGCTGCCACGCGGGCTTGCAGCCGCGGCACTACGTCGAGGGCGCGCATCAGGTGGCCGTTGCCGGTGCCCTGAATGGCGTATAAGATGTTCATTTACTTTAATTTAAACTCAGCTAATAGCCCTTCAAGCAGGGCGGCGGGGCCGGCATCGGCGGCGAGGTCTTCGGCCTCGGGGGCCTCGCTAGGGTCGTTGGGCAAGGTGGCCATGCGCGGGTCGTCGGCGTAGCGGTAGAGCTGCCAGCCGGCCTCGGCGGTGTATTCGAGGGCAGTTAGGTTTTCAACCCAATCTCCCGAATTCAAGTACGTTATCTCGCCCTGGGGCGTGGCCAGGGCCTTGATTTCGGGCTGGTGAATGTGGCCGCAGGCCACGTAGCGGTAGCCGTTGTCGGCGGCAATGGTGGCGGCCGTCTGCTCGAAGTCGCTGATGAGACTGGTGGCGCTTTTCACCCGGTTTTTCACGGCCTTCGACAAGGCCACTTTGGGCCGCCCCAGCTTCTGCAAGCCGAAGTTTACCAGGCGGTTGAGCAGGATGAGCAAGTCGTAGCCCTTGCCGCCCAGCTTGGCCAGCCAGCGCGCGTGCTGCATGGTCACGTCGAACACGTCGCCGTGAAACAGCCAGGTTCGGCCGTGGGGCAGGTCGAGCACCAGCTTATTATCAAGCTGAAAATGACCTAGTTTCAGGCCCGCGAATTTGCGCAGCAGCTCGTCGTGGTTGCCGGTGAGGTAGTAGATTTTGGTACCCTTGGCCGCCAGCCCCGCCAGGTAGCGCACCACCCGCATGTGGGCGGGCGGCCAGTAGTTTTTCGAAAACTGCCAGATGTCAATGATGTCGCCGTTGAGCACCAGCACCTGCGGCCGGATGCTTTTGAGGTAGCGTAGTAGCTCGGGGGCATGGCAGCCATAGGTGCCCAGGTGCACGTCGCTGATGACGGCCACGGCCAGGCGGCGCTTTTTGGGCAGGCGCGGGGCCAGCGAAGCCAGCGCACTCACGCGGCCGAGGGGTACGAAAGGTGGGGCAAGCTGGGCCGCGGGCGGGCCCTGGGGCGGCGCGGCTTGGTGGGCGGGCCAGCCACGGGCGCGCCCGCGGCGCCCCCTAGCGCCGCGCGCAGACCACGGCGCAGCGGCCACCCCAGGGCCAGCCACCAGCTCAAGGCCAGCAGCCACCGCAGCCCCGCGCCAGCGGGCTGCCAGTCCAATATGAAGTGCTTGATTTGCGCGAGTTTTAGCATACCCAAAGCTCGTTTGGCTGCGTAAAGCCAGCGTTACGAGCGGGTTACATTTAGGTCATTATTTACCTCTGAGGCGGGTATTTGCAGCTGGGGGCGCGGGGTTTGGCGCGGGCTGCCGTTCTTTGCAGCGTTGCTATTTGATTTCCATTCAGGATTATTTATCTTCTCTGTAAAATGCAATTTACTTCTACGCTACGAGCTAGTTTAGTGTTGGCGCTGCTGGGTGGGGCTAGCCTGGCCCACGCCCAAGCGCCCAACGGCCCGGCCCGCAAGCGCTACCTGTTTGCCCAGAAAAACCCGGAGTGCCCGGTGGTGGCCAACGTCACCAAAAACACCGACGAGGACGCCGATGTGACGGGCACCTACACCCACGTGTGCTACCGCTCGCCGGAGGAGATGCTGGCCGAAATCAACGAGCTGCGCAAGATTCACGACTGGGCCGACTCGACCTACCAGCGCCGGCTGGGGGCCCTGCCGGCCGGCGGGGCGCTCGTGCTCGACATTCGCCGCCAGGGCCCCAAAAATGCCGACCCCTCGCTGCTGACCATATCGGCCCGCACCAAGGAGGGCAAGGAGGTTTTTACGGGCACGCCCAAGCCCGGCTTCGGCCGCTTCTACGGCCGCGACCTCTACCAGAGCCACCAGGTTATCCCCTTCGTGAAGCTCGACCCGGCCGCCGGCCCGCTCACGCTTGTTATTACGGATACGCGCCTGCGCCAGCAGTTCGAGTACCAGCTGACGCCGCAGTAAAATCTGCATCAGTATAGAATAACGGGTCATGCTGACGAAGGAAGCATCTTGCCTGCATCGCCAGGGTTAGTAGCCCCAAAGGTGCGGGCGAGATGCTTCCTTCGTCAGCATGACCCGTTTTTGATTCAACCCCGGCTAGCCCTTGCGTAGCTGCGCCCACTGTACAGCCAGCATAGTCTTAGCATCCTGAATCTGCTCCTGGGCCAGCTCCTCCCGGCTTAGATGCACGATTTCAATCTGCTCGTTTTCCTCAGCCAGCCCGCCGCCGGGGCCCGTTTGGCGGCTTACCTCGGCGTAGTACACGGCAATGGTTTCGGCGCTGGTGCCGGGTGAGGGCCACATGGTCACGATTTCGGTCAGTTCGTCCACCTCGTAGCCCAGTTCCTCGTGTAGCTCGCGGCGCACGGCGGTTTCGGGGCTCTCGTCCTTATCAATCATGCCGGCCGCGATTTCGAGCAACTCGCGCTCGGCGCCCACCCGAAACTGCCGGGTCAGCACGTACTGCCGGCGTTGGGTGTCGAAGACCAGGGCCGCCACGGCGTGGCCGGGGGCAAACTGCTCGCGGGGCAATTCCTGGCCGTCGGGCGTTTTCAGGGTGAGCTTGTTGAGTTTAAAATGGCCGTCGTAGGCGCGCGCGCGGTGAACTATCTGCATGGCGTGGGGATTTAAGCGGTACCTTTGCCGCCGAAGGCAGCCCGGCAATCGGACCGGCTGCTGGCCGCTAGTATACGGCCGCTGGCCCGCCGCGTCGTGGTTTGTGCGTGAGGCGCGGGTCTTTCCCTCCTATTTTTCTAGTACTTGCGCAGGCAGCCGATGGCCTTCGCCCCGGCCACGCCCCACCGGGCGGGTGGCCCCTCCCCCCATGACTTTTAACGACCTCAACCTGATTGAGCCCATCCTGCGCGCCCTTGGCGAGGAAGGCTACACCACCCCCACGCCCATTCAGCAGCAAGCCATTCCGCAGGTGCTCGAAGGCCACGACCTGCTCGGCGTGGCCCAGACGGGCACCGGCAAAACGGCCGCCTTCTCGGTGCCGATTCTTCAGATTCTGCACCAAACCGCCCAGGCCCAGAAAACCGGCCAGGGTCCCCGCGGCCGCGTGCGCTGCCTCGTGCTCACCCCCACCCGCGAGCTAGCCATCCAGATTGGCGAGAGCTTTAAAGCCTACGGCCGCCACTTGCCGCAGCTGCGCTCGACCGTCATTTTTGGCGGCGTGGGCCAGAACCCGCAGGTGCAGGCCTTGCAGCGCGGCGTGGAGATACTGGTAGCTACGCCCGGCCGCCTGCTCGATTTGATGAACCAGGGCTACGTCAACTTGCAGCACCTCGAAGTTTTCGTGCTCGACGAAGCCGACCGCATGCTCGACATGGGTTTCATTCACGACATCAAGCGCATCCTGCCCAAGCTGCCGGCCGGCCGCCAGAGTTTGTTTTTCTCGGCCACCATGCCGAATGTTATCAAGGAGCTGTCGGCCACCATCCTGCGCCCCAACCCGGTGCAAGTGGCCGTGACGCCCGTATCGAGCACCGCCGATACCGTGACTCAGTCGGTGTTTCTGGTCGATAAAAACGACAAGCCCGCCCTGCTCCGCCACGTGCTCAAGGACCCCGCCATCAAGCGCGTGCTGGTCTTTACCCGCACCAAGCACGGTGCCAACAAGGTAACCGAGACGCTGGAGAAGGCCCAGATTACGGCCGAGGCCATCCACGGCAATAAGAGCCAGAACCACCGCCAGCGCGCCCTCAGCAACTTCAAGGCCGGCACCACCCGCGTGCTCGTGGCCACCGACATCGCCGCCCGCGGCATCGACGTGGACGAGCTGACCCACGTCATCAACTACGAAGTGCCCAACGAGCCCGAAACCTACGTGCACCGCATTGGCCGCACCGGCCGGGCCGGGGCCTTCGGCACTGCGTTTACATTTGTGGAAGAAGAGGAGCGCGCCTATCTACAAGATATTCAGAAGCTTATTCGCAAGCAGATTGACGTTGACAAAGAGCACCCCTACTCGACCAACAGCGTAGCACCGGTGTCTTTGAGCGGCAACGAGCGCATCATCCGGCCCAAAGGCCCGGCTGGCCGCCCGCCCCGCGAGGGGCGCGGCGGCAGCGGTGGCGGCCAGGGCCGGAGCGGCGCTCCCCGCTCGGGCGGTGCTCCGCGTTCGGGCGGCGCTGCCTCGGGTGGCGGCGGCCGCAGCGAGCAGCGCGGCGGTGGCCGTTCGCAGTCTTCGACCGGCGGCGAGCGCTCGGGCGCGGCGGGTGGCGGCGGGCAGCGCAGCAGCCGGCCGTTTCAGGCGGGGCGTAGTGGCGGGGGCGAAGGCGGCCGCCGGTCGAGCTAGCGCCTGATTAGAGCTTAAAAATGTTGCCAGGGCCTGTTGGTCAGGCGGCGAGTTGATATTCCGGTGGTTCCGCCTTCTTTGAGGCGGGGCTATCGGAATATTTTTTTGCGCTTAGGAAACAAAAAATGGCTGGCCGGGCTTCTTTGGGTGGCTATTGGCCACTACTTTAACGCTGTTTTCCTGGCTCCTCAGCATATGACTTCCCGCGTTTCTCTCCCGCTTATTCAGGCCCTGCGCGACACGGCCCGCCGCCTGGCATCCGAGGCCCCCTACCAGTGGGGCCACATGGGCAGTTGCAACTGCGGCCACCTCGCCCAAACCATTACTCGCCTCACCAAGGCCGAAATTCATACCCAGGCCCTGCAACGCTACGGCGACTGGGAGCGCCAGCTCGTGGACTACTGCCCCACCAGTGGCCTGCCCTTCGACCAGACCATTGACGAGATGCTGGCCCTGGGCTTCTCGCGCGAGGACCTTACCCACCTCGAAAAGCTCGGCGACCCGGCCGTGCGCCATACCATCCCCTTCGAGCGCCGCAACGCCCTGCGCCACAACCAGCGCGACGACGTAGTACTGTACCTGCGCGCTTGGGCCGACCTGCTCGAACACCAGTTCATGGCCATGCTACCCCTGCCCGCCGAGGCCGAGCTCGCCCTGGCCAAGGCCTAGCCAGCCGCCAGTTCCCTCCCTAACCAACAAGCCAAAGCCCCGGCCACGCACGCTGCGTAGTCGGGGCTTTGGCTTGTTGGTTAGGCTACCTCGGCCGCCCGGCCGGAGCGGCGATGGTTAGTAAGTAACGTTGCTGCGCTGGGCTTCGCGGTAGCCTTCGGTGCGGTGGGCCCGCTTGTAGGCCGCATCGGCGCTAGGGTCTTTCTCCGCATCGGGGGCCGGGGTGCAGGCAGCGGTCAGAAACAGGGCCGCGCTGGCGGCCAGCAGCAGGGAGTAGGTGCGCAAGCTTTTCATGCCGCGAAGGTAAGGCCCGGCGGCCTAAAGCTGAAAGCGACCAGGCGCAATTTCTTGCGGCAACCAGAAGGCGGTTAGCCCTGCTTCAACTCCCTTGTGGCCCGCAACCGGCCTATCCAAGGCCACGCACCCCAATTTACATTTGACAAACACACACTTTACGAGTGGTTTGACTGGCTAACAGGCCTTGCCACGCCGGCTAGCTGAGTTATAAGAAGTCAGCTAAAAATCCAATAAAAATAGTCACCTTTACTATTTCACTTTTATTGGCTCAGTGCTACCATCACCTAGTTAGAGAGCAATTTCACTGTGCTGCATACACTCACTACAAGCGAACCCAGAACTTGTGCTTTAGCAAGTTTAAGCCATGGCAATCACCTTAGCATGACACCAAGCGGCGGCACTCACCAGAATGAGCAGCAATCACTAGGATTAAAAAAATAATCGGGGAGTTTTTGAACGGTCATTTTTTAGCCTTATCAAGCCTTTATTTTAAAGCACATATCTTCTTGAAAATAATGTGTTTATTCTGAAAAAATCTCGTTAAATAAAAACAACAGGAATCGGCAAGTACTACTTGGATTTAACCCATGTTCAGGGGCTTTTTATCCCGGCCAATTTTTACGCGCTTTTCGCCCTGGTATTTAGCCTTGAGATAGATGGGGCCCGTTGTACTATACCAGCACTTTGCAAGACGAAAGCAATTAGTTCGCTTCGTCTCTTTCCTACCAAGATAAGGCGCATAATTGCAACCAGCCCTGCACTAGCTTTTTTAGCAAGTACCGCAGAGAGAGGCGGTAGACTTAGAGCATTACCCAAGATGAGCCGTAGGGCAGTAGCATGTCACCCTAATCATAGCAATACTCCGCTTTACGAGCGGAATAGAAACACCGCGCAGACGCCCGGCTATTCCGGCTGATAATCGGCAAAGGAGCCATCACGATAAAAAATCACGATGCGCCGAATGGCCTTGCCCGACTCGGACAAAAAAGGTAGCATGGCCGCTTCGAGGCCCGCACCAGCAGGCAGGGTGGTAGCGGGTAGGGTGGCAGCAGTGACGGGCGGCGCAACGGGCGCGGCAGGCAATGCCGCCTGCGGCCCAGCGGCAGGTAGCAGGCCAGCGGCGGGCAGGGCAGTGGGGCGGGCCGTATCAAGTGGTGGTGCGGCCGGCACCAGCGCAGCTGGCACAAACCGCGCGGCCCGGAAGGGCCGGGGCCCCGCTGGCCCTGCTTCAGGGGTGGCCCCATCAGGCAGCACCGGTTCAGGTGCCGCTGTGAGGGCCGTAGCTGGCGTGGTGGCGGGCACCGGAGCGGGCGGGGCGGCAGCGACTGGCTGCGGGGCGCTAAAAGGGCGCGGCAGGGCCTCCAGGGGCCGGGGGGGGGCTGTGGGAGGCTGCGTTTCGGCGGGTAGGGGCGCGCTGGAGGCCATTGGCTCTGGGGCATCATCGGGGATGGCGGTGAGCACTACCTCAGGTGGTGCCGGGGCGGCGGGCAGGGGCTCGCTGGCGGGGGCAGCCGCCTCCGCTACGGGGGTAGCCAGGGATGCCGGAGCGGCTACCGGGCCGGTGGCTTCCGCGGCTAGCATCTCACCGGTGCCAAACAGGAGCCAGGCCAGGGAAATATCTGGAAAGGCGCTGCCGATGCGCTGGGCAACTTCCAGGCTGGGCTTATTGCGCTCGCTCAGGATATGACTCACGACGGGCCGCCCAACCCCAATGAGGTCGGCAAACTGGGTTGGGGTGAGTTGCTTGTGCTCCAGAAGCTGACGAATGCGCGTTACCATAGCCTGTCAATTATTTTACAAATGTGCGAAATAAATAGTACAGTTGCTTCGGCCCGCTCACCCCACATCTATTTACAAAAGTATCACAAGTGTAAGCCAGGCCCTGTTTACACTTGTTACAAAGCTAAATTTTCGCCGCCAGCTCTCCTGACATCTGAGCCCCAATACAATTGTAAAGGACCCACTTGAACCACCTGCTATCCGCTACTTGCTGCCGGCACCCACAAAAAAGCGGCCCTGCCACCGGGGTGGCAGGGCCGCTTGGGCTTCAGTAGCTAGTAGGTTACCGCTCTTTACCGGGGCTAGTTGAAGTACTCCTTAGCGAGCGCTTTGTCGTGGCCATAGATGTCGTCGCGGAAGTGGGCGTGGCCGTTGGCATCGGCCCAAGCCGTGAGGTAGACGAGGTACACGGGCAGCTTTTCTTTGAGCGTAACGTACTTCTCGCGGTGTTGGGCGATGGTGTCCTCGATGGCTGGCTGGCTCCAGTTGGGGTTGTCGCGCAGCAGGTAGGTAGCAAGCTCCACCGGCTTCTCAACCCGCACGCAGCCGTGGCTGAAGCTGCGGTTGGTTTGCGAAAACAACTCGTCGTGGGGCGTGTCGTGGAGGTAAATATCGTTGGAGTTAGGGAAGATGAACTTCACGTCGCCGAGGTCATTTTTGGGGCCGGGCCGGCGGCGCACGGTGTACTTAAAGTTGGCCTGCGTCACGTTGGCCCAGTCGATGCTGGTGGGGTCCACCACGGTGGCTTTGCGGCCGTAGCCTTTCACCACTTCCATGTCGAGGCGGTCGAGGGTGCCCTGAGCATCGGCCACCAAGCGTGGGCGCATTTCCTTGTCGATGATGCTGAACGGCACGTTCCAATACGGGGCCAGCACCACGTACTCCATCTTGTCGGAAAACACCGGCGTAGCAGTTAGCGCCTTGCCCACGATGACGCGCATGGTGAGCGCTTCCTTGCCCTGCTCATACACCCGCAGCCGGTACTCGGGGATGTTCACGATGAGGTAATCGGGCTCGAACTTCTTAGGCAGCCAGCGCCAGCGCTCCATGTTCAGAATGACCTGGTCGATGCGCGCCTGGATGGGCACGTTGAGTTGGCGCAAGGTTTCGCCGCTTACCAGGCCGGTGGGGGGCAGGCCCAAATCAGCCTGAAAACTTTTTACGGCGGCCACCAGCGCGGGGCCGTATTTGTTGTCGGTAGCGGTAGCTGGCGCGCTCGTTACGTTGTTAACAGGCGCGGCCGTGGCGGCCACTACGGCGGGCGTTTGGCCGGTGGCCTCGCCTCCCAGCAGGCGCTGGCGCAGCAGGCCCACCACAGGCAGCGCATCGCCGGGCTTGAGGTGGGTGGTGCCGGGTAGGGTGGGCCAGCCGCCGGCCGCCTGGCGGGCGCGCAGCAGGGCCAGGGCCTTCTTCAGGTTATCGTACTCGGGGTGCAGCGGGGCGAAGTCGTAGTACGGGTAGGTGCTTTCGCGCTCGCGCAGAATGGTCATCAGCGCGTGGTCGAGCTTGATTTTATTGCGCTTTACTTTCCAGGCGTCGTTCTTGGTATCGCGGGGGTTGGCCACGCCGCGGTAGTAGTCCGAAGCCCAGGCGAAATAGCTGCCCGAGAGGGTTACGTCGAGCTTGCGCTCCAGCTGGTTACGGCGCGCAGTGTCCTGACCCACGCTTTTGAGCTGGGCTAACAAATCATTTATCTGCTTGGTATCATAGCGCTTGGGGTCCAGGCCATCATCCTTTGCTTTAGTTACTACGTTGAGAAAGGTAGTAGCCTGCGGCACGAGCTTGTGTTCTTTAAACCACCCCAGCCGGAACTGACGCTCGCGGTAAAATTTGCGGGCCCACCGCTCCTGCGCCTTGAAGCGCGCATCGGCCTGCATGGTCCGAATCACAAATACGCTGTCGAGCCGCGGCTCGGGGCCGGTGCTGTTGTCGGTGACGGCCGTGCCGGTTTTGGAGCTGGCCTGGCTGGTCTGGTCGCCCTGGCCGTTGCACGACGTGAGCAGTGCGGGCACGCTGAGCAAGCCCAGAAACAGGGCCATCGTGAGAAAATGTAGTCGGAGCTTTAAACGCATCAGAAGAGAAAAACCGGGGAGCTTTGGGCCCGCCGGCCCAAAGCCGACGCCGCGCCGCAGCTGCCCCATGTGACGAAGATGAAGCCCGTTTTACTGAGCCGTGGCCGGGCAGGTTGTGCCGGTGCTTTCGTCGCCCACGCAAATAACGCGCCTAAGGTACCAGAAAGGTTCGGCCAAACCGGCGGCCGGCCCGTACTTTTTGCGGCCCCTCAGCCCCGCCACTAGCTTATGGTGGCTAGAGGTAGCGCGGCGCTGCCAGGCTGCCCTGGGCCGCTTGCAGGGTGGCCAGGGATGTGGCACGCCGCCGGGTTGCTCTGGGGCGCTTGCCGGCTGGCTAAGGATGCCGGGCTCGGTAGCCCGCTACGCCCAACCCTAGCCAGTGGCGGCTTGGCCTTCTCATACTGCTCTTCGTTTTCTCTTCACGTGACTTCTCTCCCAACCCCAATGCCTGCCTCCACCACTTCCTCACCCGCCGATCCGCACAGCCACGCGCAGGGCCCGGCGCTGCGCCACCTCCAGCTTAGCCTGGCCGTTGACTTTGCCCGGCAAACCCTGACCGGCTCGGCCACCTGGCTGCTGGCCGAGCCGCTGACCACCGCCGCCACGCTCGTGCTCGACACCCGCGACCTCACCATCGAAGGCGTACAGGCCGGGCCAGAGGCCGGCGCGGCGCCGGTGCTTTACGCGCTGGGCGCGTCCGATGCCGTGCTCGGGCAGGCCCTGCGCCTGGAGCTACCGGCTGGCACGGCGGCCGTGCACATTGCCTACCGCACCAGCCCCGGGGCGGCGGCCTTGCAGTGGCTGGCCCCGGCCCAGACGGCGGGCGCGCACCCGTTTCTGTTCACGCAGTCGCAGGCCATTCTGGCGCGCACCTGGCTGCCCTGCCCCGACTCGCCGGGCCGGCGCTTCAGCTACGAGGCCACGGTGGAGGTGCTGGGCGCCGAGCGCGGCCAACTGCTGGCTCTGATGAGCGCGGCCGACAACCCACAGGCCACCGCACCCGATGGCCGCTACCATTTCCGGCAGCCGCAGCCGGTGCCCGCTTACCTGCTGGCGCTGGCCGTGGGCCGGCTCGACTTTGCCCCGCTTGGCGAGCGCACCGGCATCTACGCCGAACCGGCCACCCTAGCCAACGCAAGAACTGAATTTGGCGCCCTGAATGAGATGGTAGGTGCCGCCGAACAATTGTATGGGTCTTATCGCTGGGGTCGCTACGATTTACTTGTGTTACCAGCAAGTTTTCCATTTGGTGGCATGGAAAACCCTTGTTTAACATTTGTAACACCCACTATTATTACCGGAGACCGCAGCCTAACCAGCCTCGTAGCCCACGAGCTAGCCCACTCGTGGAGCGGCAACCTCGTTACCAATGCTACCTGGGACGATTTCTGGCTCAACGAAGGCTTCACGGTTTACTTCGAGCGCCGCATTATGGAGCAGCTCTACGGCCGGCCCTACGCCGACATGCTGCAAGTACTAGGCGAGGCCGACCTGCGCCACACCCTGCAAGAGTTGGGGCCAGCTAGCTCCGCCACCCACCTGCGCCAGCACCTGGCCGGCCGCGACCCCGACGACGGCCTCACTGACATTGCCTACGAAAAAGGCTGCCTGCTCTTGCTGACCCTGGAGCAACTGGTCGGCCGCCCTCGGCTCGACGCCTTTATTACGGAGTACTTCGCCCGATTTGCTTTCCAGAGCATGACCACCGACCGCTTCGCCGCCTACCTCACCCAGGCCCTGCTCTCGCCCGAGGAGGCCAGCCGCCTTGACCTGCCCGCCTGGCTCGATGGCCCGGGTGTGCCGCCTGGCGCCCCCGTGGCCCGGTCAGCCCGCTTCGCCGCCGTGGAGGAGGCGCTGGCGCAATTGGCCGCCGGCGCGGCGCCCGCCAGCCTGCAACCTATAATTACGGAGTGGAGCAGCCAAGAGTGGGAGCACTTTTTGCGCGGCCTGCCCCCTACCCTGTCGGCCGCCGACCTGGCCGGGCTCGATGCTGTTTTTCACTTCACCGCCTCCGGCAATGCCGAGCTGCTGACTGCCTGGTTTTCGCTGGCCCTGCGGGCGGGCTACGCGCCGGCCGATGCGCCGCTCGCAAACTTCTTGCGGCACGTGGGGCGGCGCAAGTTTCTGGTGCCACTCTACCGGGCGCTGCTGGCCACGCCCGGCGGCCGGGCGCGGGCCCAGACCGTCTACCGGCTGGCTAGGCCCAACTACCACTCGGTGGCCACGAGCACGCTCGATTCTTTGGTAAGGGGGTGATGGGGTGAAAAGGCGCTGGGCAGTTGGGCATAGCCTTTGTACTCATCCCATCTCACCTCATCATTTCACCACCTCACCACTTCACCTAAGCTACCTTTGCCATCTTCCAATCAGACTAGCCAGTACCGTTGAAAAATATCATTCCGCGCGGCAAGCTCATCGCCATTGGGGGCAATGAGGACAAGGGCACCTACCCCACCGTTCGCAGCAAGCGCCAATACTACCTGAATTTTTTTGAGTTGGGCATTCTCAAGCGCGTCGTGTCCGAGTCGGGCAAGCTCGACCCGCGCATCGAGGTGGTCACCACCGCCTCCATGATTCCGCAGGAAGTGGGCCCGATTTACATCGCCTCCTTTGCGATGCTCAATTGCCACAACGTGGGTGTGATGGACATTCGCACGCCCCAGGATGCCCGCCAGCCCGAGTACCTGGCTCGCCTGCTGGCCGCCGACGTCATCATGTTTTCGGGCGGCAACCAGTCGCGGCTGCGCGAGATGTTCGGTGAAAGCGACTTTCTCGACACTATGACCCGGCGCTACTACGCCGAGCCCAACTTCGTGATTGCCGGTACCAGCGCCGGGGCCATGGCCATGTCGCAGCACATGATACGCGGCGGCTCCGTACCCGACGCCCTGCTGAAGGGCGCCGTGAAAATGGGCATTGGCCTGAGCCTCGCCCCACCCGCCATCATCGACTCGCACTTCGTGAAGCGCGGGCGCTTCGGCCGCCTCATCGAGGCGGTGGCGCTCTACCCCAAGCTCATCGGCATTGGGCTGGGCGAGGACACGGGCGTGCTCATCACCGAGGGCCACCTGGTCGAAACCATCGGCTCGAACCTCGTTATCATTCTCGATGGCCACGAGCTGGCCCACAACAACGTGGCCGCCGCCAAGAAGGGCACTACCCTATCTATCGAGAATTTCAAGATGCACGTGCTGGCCAAAGGCAACGTCTACTGCATGACCGAGCGCAAGTTTTACGTGAGCAAGGAAGCCGTGGCAAGTGCCGCCTGCTAGGCACTCCGTAGTATATAGGTCGCAAAAACGGTCAGCCTGCGAACAGGCTGACCGTTTTTTATAGCTGCTACTTTAAGTAGCTTACTGCTACGGATGGCTTAATAAATTGCAATTTGCTCCTCCCCCGCCGCGTTGCGGCTGGCGCGATACATTCCCTCCGAGTTGAAGGGCAGCGCCAGGTTGCCGGCTGCGTCCACGGCGATGAGGCCGCCCTCGCCGCCTACGGGGGCCAGCTTGTCGTGCACCACCACGCGGCAGGCCTCGGCCAGGCTCAGGCCCCGGTACTCCATGAGGCAGGCCACGTCGTAGCCCACCACCGCCCGAATAAAATACTCGCCGTGCCCGGTGCAGCTAATGGCACACCGCTCGTCGGCCCAAGTGCCCGCCCCGATGATGGGCGTGTCGCCGATGCGCGAGTAGCGCTTGTTGGTCATACCGCCGGTGCTAGTGGCGGCAGCCAAGTGGCCGCGCACGTCGCGGGCCACTGCGCCCACGGTACCTTTTTTCCAGTTGGGGTCGGCCACCGGGGCAGGGCTGGCGGCGTGGTCGAGCTGCATGCGGCCCGCCGCGATGGCCTCCTGCAACTGGTCGAAGCGCTGCTGGGTAAAAAAATACTCGGGCGGTTGCATGGGCAGGCCGTATTCACGGGCCAGTTCGTCGGCCCCGGGGTAGGCGAGCAGCACGTGCTCGGTTTGCTCCATCACGAGGCGCGCGGCCCGGATGGGGTTTTGCACCTGGCGCACGCCGGCCACGGCGCCGGCCCGGCGGCTGGCCCCGTCCATAAGGGCGGCGTCCATTTCATGGTGGCCATCGTGGGTGAACACGGCCCCGCGCCCAGCATTGAAGAGCGGGCAATCTTCGAGCGCGCGCACGGTGGCCTCCACGGCATCGAGGGCGGGCGCGCCTTGGGCCAGCAGCGCCGTGCCAGCGGCCAGGGCTGCGGCCAAGCCAGCGCGGTAGTCGGCTTCGAGGGCGGGCGTGAGCGTGGCGCGGGCTATAGTACCGGCTCCGCCGTGCAAGGCAAGAGAAAACATAGGGCAGTTGCTAATAAAGTGGGTTTTAACCGCAAGAACGGCACTTTCTGGGCTTTTTGGCGGTTTATTGGGAGGACTATTCAAGCAGATTGTTATGACACAGCCAGTTGCGCTCGCTGCCAAAGACTATTTTTTTTAGCTAACTAGCTGAAAAATCCCTGCTTCAGGCCACACGGCCAGGTTCGTAATCCGGCTATCCTCAGTTTTTTTTCGTAGGTTTGGCCCTACGTTTTTTACTTTTCAACTCCCCCCTTTCCGATGGCATACGACGTAACCGGCCGCCTGCACGAAATCTTTGACGAACAGCAGGTAAGCGAAAAATTCCGCAAGCGCGAGTTCGTCCTCGAAGTACAGGATGGCCAGTATCCTGAGCAAATTAAGTTTCAGTTGGTACAGGATAAGACTGCCCTCATCGACCCTTACAAGATGGGCGACGAGGTGAAAGTAACCTTCAACCTGCGCGGCCGCGGCTTCAACAAGAACGGCCAGATGCTGTACTTCACCAACCTCGAAGCTTGGCGCATTGAGGCTGCTTCGGGCGGTGCCCCAGCTGGCGGTGGTGGCTCGTACAGCCAGCAGCAGCCCGCTGCCCGCCCGGCCGCTCAAAACCAGAACCCCAACCTGCGCGCGCAGCCCACGGCCCAGCCCATCGCCGGCGATGACGACAACGACCTGCCCTTCTAGACTGCAGATTTTAACGGAGTTAACTGATTGAACGGATACGCCTGGCTGCGCCAGGCTGACTGCCGATAGCTAGGTTTTAATGTGCCGCTTTCCGGTTGGGAGGCGGCACATTTGCGTTTAGCCCTGCGTTAGGTTAGCATGACGTTGTTTGGGAAATCAAAAATTGGTTGTCCTTGCGAGCGTAGCGCGGCAATCGTCCCAAAGCGAGTCGTTCGGGCACTGTCTGGGGATGATTGCCGTGCTATGCTCGCAAGGACAGACGGTTTTAACTAGGTAAAAAACATGAACTTACGCGCACTTATCAGCCAGGGCGAGGGCGAGCGGCTCGAATTCAAGAAGAAAACCACCCATCCTACTCGCATTGCGCGCACGCTGGCCTCGCTGGCCAACACGCACGGTGGGCAGGTGCTGGTGGGCGTCGACGACGATGGCCGCGTGGTGGGCGTGCGCGATGCGGAGGAAGAAATGTTCCAGCTGCGCGAGGCCGCCCAGCACTACATCGACCCGCCCCTGACGCTCGGCTTTCGCGAGCTGGAGGTGGACGATGAGCGCATTGTAGTTATTGTCGACGTAGCTGAAAGCCCCCACAAGCCCCACCGCGCCCAGATAGCGCCCGGCGAGTGGCGCAGCTACGTGCGCGTGCGCGACGAAAGCGTGCTAGCCAGCTCACTCACCGAGAAGCTACTGGAGCGCCACCCGCCCGAACCCCGCCTCGAAAAGATACCCTTAAACAAGGACGAGCTGCGCGTGCTCGACTACCTCAAAACCACCCAGCCGCGCATCACGGTGGCGCAGTACACCAAGCTCATCAACGTGAGTCGCCGCCGGGCCTACCGCACCCTCATCAAGCTCGTGCTACACGGCTACCTGCGCTACCACGATAAGGAAAAGGAGCCCTACTATACGTTATAGCTGTCGCCCTGCTGCGCAAATGCTTGCTCGACGCGCGCTGCTACCGATTTATACAGTTCGCCGCCCAGCGCTGGGTCCAGCCCCTCGGCCCGGTACACGACCTCAGCAAACCTCACTGCATTGGTTGGCGGGCTGTTCTTTAGTCTTCTTTGAAAACTAGACGGCAAGCATATCCCAAAGCGGCGACATAAATCGTCGAGCAGTGCTTGTGTTTGGCGTTCGTTCAGCATTTTAAGGCGATTGTAGAGACACCCCCTGAGTCTCGTCGTTGAACAATCGGCGTCCTCATCACCCTCGTAGCGCGCACGACGAGACTCAGGGGGACGTCTCTACCTGAAAAAGACAGCGCCCGCAATAAGAATTGCGGGCGCTGTTGGTTAAGTCAGGCTGGGCTTTTAGCACAACTAATCTTGCTTGCGGGCGCGAGCGGCTTTCTTCTCGTCCTTTTCAGCTTTCTTTTCCTTGGTTGTCTTAGCGGGTTCCTTCTTTTTCTCTTTGCGCGCGTCTTGGGCTTTGGCCATGAGTGAAACGTCAGTTAGGGTGGAGAATATTAAACGTGGTAAAGCAAGCGCTAAACGCGGATATTGTGGCTGATGTTGTGCTAACCGGTGGGCAGCAATGGCCAGTAGCGCTCGCGCAAAATGCGCAGGTGATGCGCCTCGTGCCCGGCAATAATATACAGCAGAGCCCGCACCGAAGTTGCGCCGCCGTTGGCCCGGCCGGCGCGCTCCAGCTGCCCGCCGTTCAGGCCCGCGAAGAAGGCCTGCGTGGCGGCGCGCACGGCGTGGTACTCGGTCAGTAAGTCGCTCAGGGGGCGGTCGTTGGCCTCGCTGCTGGCAGCAAATTCATTCTCATCGAAGCCGGGCAGCTCTTGTGCATCGGCCCGGGCAAAGCGCAGGGCACGGTAGGCAAAAATGCGCTCCGAGTCGGTGATGTGCAGCAGCACCTCCTTGGGCGTCCACTTGCCGGGGGCGTAGCGCAGCAGCGCCTGCGCCTCGGTGAGGCCAGCCAACTCGCGGTGCATTTCGGCGGCCTGCTGCCGCAGCTGGGCCAGCGGCTCGGCCTCGGCGGGCACCAGGTCGATGTACGTCTGGGTGTAGGGCAGGTAAGTGCCGGGCGCCGGGCGAACTTGCGTGATAGAAGGAGCAGCAGGCATGGCGGCAAAGGTAGCCGCCCGCCGCAAATACTGAAATTTCAGGCGCGCGGCCCCCCGCGGGCGCCGCGTCAATGCCCGCCCCCCCAGCCGCCAGCGCACGGGGCGCGGCACCCGGGCGGCTACCTCGGGGCTAGCCAGCGCGCCGGTACCGAAGGCCCAGCGCAGAAAATCGGGCATAATCGCACCCCAGGTATCGGGGTGGTGGTGGCCGCCGGGCACCTCCACGTAGCGGGCGGCGGCGGCGGGCAGGCCCTGCGCCAGCAAGGCCGCCTGCAAATCCAGGGTGTCGTCGATGGCGTCGATGATACCGTTATTATTACGGTCGCTGGTTTCGTCGTCGGTACCGGTTTGCAGCCAGAACTGCTGGCCGGGCCGGGCCGGGCGCGCCGCTACCAGGCTGTGCATGAGGCGGTCGGCATCGGTGTAGCCGTCGGCTAGCCCCCTGCTCCGCCACCAGAACGAGCCGCTGAACACGCCCGCCCGCAGAAACGCCTCGGGGTGGTGCCAGGCCAGGTCGAAGGCCATGAGGCCCCCGAGCGACATGCCCGCCACGGCCGCCTCGGCTGGCGCGGCGCTGGCGTGGTAGTGGGCCTGCACGTAGGGCAGCAACTCCTTGAGCATAAAGTCGGTGTAGCGGCCGGCGCGGCTGCCGCGGCCCAGGTAGTCGGGCCGGGCAGCCACACCGTACTCCTGCAAGCGGTCGGCGGCGTGAATGGCGACGAGCACAAACGGCCGCACCTGTTGCCGCCGATACAACCAGTTGAGCGTGGCCGGCAGGTGCAGGCGCGCCAGGTCCTGGCCATCATTGAGATAAAGCACCGGATACGGCTGCGCGGCGCGCGCCGAATAGCCGGGCGGCAGCACCACGTCGAGCCGCACCACGCGCCCCAGCGCCACCGAAAACAAACACTCGTCGCGCCGTACCACCACCGTAGTGCCGCGCGGCGATTGAAACCTGAAAACTGCCATATGCTGCAAATAAAAGCCCCTAACTTCATTTAACCCCGCCGGCCGGGGGCTTGGCCGTTCGGTTTTTCTGCTTAGTTTGCGGCCGGTTCGGGCGGGCAACCCATCTCCGCCGGGCCGAGCACTTTGCACGAAGAATACCGCCGCTTCTACTCCCAGCACATGGGTATGGATATGGAAATGCTGGTCGTAGGCGATTACGGCTATCCCATTATCATCTTCCCCACTTCCAACGGCCGCTACTACGAAGCCAAGGATTTTCTGCTTGTCGACTCCGTTCGCTGGTTTGTCGAGAACCGCCTCATCAAGCTGTTCTGCATCGACAGCGGCGACAAGTGGAGCTGGTATGCCAAGCACCTGCACCCCGGCACCCGCGTGCACAACCACGGCCTCTACGACCGCATGATTAGCGAGGAGCTGGTGCCCCGCATCCAGCAGGAGTGTCAAGTCGACAAAGTGGGCGTAGCGGGCTGTTCGCTAGGGGGTTATCAGGCGCTCAACTTCGCCTTTCGCCACCCTAGCCAGGTCGCGCATATGTTCTCGATGGGCGCCTCGTTCGACATCAAGATGTTTCTGGACGGCCACTACGACGAGCAGGCATACTACCACAACCCGCCCGACTACGTGCCCAACTTGCAGGACGAAAACCTCTACAAGATGAACATCATTCTGGGCACCGCCGAACACGATTTCTGCAAGCCCGGCAACTATCAGATGTCGGAAATTCTGTCGCGCAAGGGCGTGCCGCACCGCCTCGACGTGCGGCCCTACGGCACCCACGACTGGCCCGTGTGGCGCGATATGTTCCCCGAATACGTTTCCACTATCTTTTAGCCGGCCACCTTCGTACACGATACTGGCTCCGGCTACCTCTTTCTCCCCAACACTTTAGCAGGCTACTCCCCAGCTTATCCCATGAAAAAAATCGGCATTTTGTTTGGCCAGGAAAATACGTTTCCGCAGGCGTTTGTAGACCGCGTTAATCAGAAAGCCGTCGACGGCATCACCGCCGAGTTTGTGCGCATCGAGGAAGTCGAGCAGGCCGTGGCTTGCGACTACGCCGTCATCATCGACCGTATTTCGCAGGATGTGCCCTTCTACCGCGCTTATCTGAAGAATGCCGCCCTCACCGGTACGGCCGTGATTAACAACCCCTTCTGGTGGAGCGCCGACGAAAAATTCTTCAACAATGCCCTGGCCGTGCAGCTCGGCGTGCCGGTGCCCAAAACCCTGCTGCTGCCCAGCAAGGCCCA
>Ga0160429_1000134_pt1 | contig 93552 bp, 83 predicted proteins | sample SolpanmetagenomR_FD_108199 | JGI IMG/M metagenome (GOLD analysis project Ga0160429, IMG submission 108199) | Solar panel surface microbial communities from Lawrence Berkeley National Laboratory, California, USA - R | ecosystem: Engineered > Built environment > Solar panel > Unclassified ...
ACATACAACAACTGAAATTCGCATGTGGTCACCCACCATACTACTACGCAGTCGATCTGTGGCTTAAATAGGGCAGAGCGAACGGGATGCCTTGTTCTCCACAGTCTATGGTCGTATGTGCTTAAGGTTGTTCTTTATTGTACTATATTGCTTCGGGCATCTTGAAACAAAAGTAAGACAAGCGTAGTGTCGATCATTTCGATGCCAAGCCCTTTTGCTTTAATAACATATTTATCTCAAATGAAGTTTCTTCCACCTACTTATATGTTATATGTGCGACTACCAACACCACTAAGACTACTAATAACGATCCAAAAACAGCTGAAACAAGCATGGGGGTATAGTAACTATCATCGAGCTTGACCTGTCTGTACATTGTTTGTCTAGTGAATCCCATCTTTTCTCCTACGAAACTCAGCGTACACCCTCGATGCCCAATCCTTGCCCATTCGTATGATCATCCTGATTCATAATAGTCGAGTTTCTCAGACTACTCGGTTCTCTTAGGCTTCCAGCAATCCCATTGCCATTACCGAGCCCACTGCCACTTCCACTCCCACTGCCTGTGCTGACACTATGTGCATCACCACCAGCACTACTGCTGATAACAGAAGAGTTTCGTGCCGATCCATCTGCATCTTCACCATATGGTCTGCCATCATCTTGCGGATCTCGCAATTCGACACCTCTTCTCCTACCCGATTCATTCGTCGTAACCATGCCCAACTCATCAGTCCCACCTTCAGCAGCCATTTCGCCATCAAACCGACCGATCCCAGCTCCCTCTTCATTGACTTCTCTCAGCTCAGCTGGCCTTTCCCGCCTCGCTCGTGCCTTTTCAAGACTTATTGTTTTCTGCTGATACGTCGTGACTACTGCTCTGCTTTCATCACGATCAATGGTCGCTTTCATGAGACATGCCATCCATTGTCGTCCTTCTGCTAGTGATGGCACAGCGAAATAGTGGACTGTTGGTTTGGTGAAGTTGACTGCTTTTGAGAGTCCCGAGCGTGGAGGGAGGAGCTTGAAGATGAAAGTTTGATTGTCACCTTTCATGACTTGAGAATTGGCGCTTGGGAAGGTAGATGCACGTTTGCTTGGTGAGGATGTAGTTGTTGTGTTTGAGGATGAGTTGGTTGAGTTTGAAAATGTTGTGGAGGCGCTAGCTGGTGAGGGCATAGACGGTGTAGGTGGTGTCGTCATGCTTGAGCCCGCGCCGGTAAGTGTAGCATGCAGACCAGTAAGAAAGTCGTTATCGGTAGGCAGTACACGGTGGTTTGAAATGTCAATAAGTCCCTTTTCTTCCTTGTCGTCCATGGAGTAGTAGTAAGACAGTCGTCGACCTTTGAGGACGAAGAAGCGGGACTTCCAAGTGGTCATTAGGTTGGAGGATTTCTTCTTCATCCAGCCACTGTAGTCACAATTTATCATTTGTTCTTGCGGCGTCTTCTTCTCGAGACCACGAATGTAGGCACTAGTGTGTTTCTTGCCTGATTTCCGTCGAGTATTTGTAGGTGCGGCGCCAGGACCGGCTAGCGGAGTAGACATGTCCGACTTATTGGCGTCTTCAAAGTCTGGCTTCGAGAGAATGGAGGGGGTGTTATTGCCAGTGCTGGGATTAGCGAGAGTCGGTGATTGTGTTGAGGCACCGTCACTCTGTACCAGTGCTTTCTCTCGACCTGTTACTGCGTCCGAGATTGCTCGGAATCCTTTGCGGTCATTTAATTCGCCTTCCTTGATATCCGACATTCGTTGTGATCGAGGTACATCGCTAGGTTCACCCAATTTAGTGATCATCGGAGCAGACGCTCCATTCATTGGCTCGCTGACAATCCGGCTGGTTTCATTCCTGAGCAGAGTTTCACTTCTTTTCTTTTCATGCTGTGACTCGGGTGATGCTTTTCTCAACATATTACGCTGTCTCTTGACATCCAATTCACTCCCAGACATGTAGCCTCTTTCCGGGTCAAATGCAGGGTCAAATGTTGCTTGCGACTGTCTATTTTCAATGTAGGCACGATCGGAGCTCATCGAGTGTAAATGTGCCGTAGACATGGGCCGGCTGTCGTTATTATAGGAGGGTTGCCTAGCACTCTGAAGTCCTTGTTTATTTGGCATGGTCCAGTTACGGTCAAATGAAGGTTGCTTGGCGTGGTTGGGCAAGTTGCGAGTTACATCAATCGATGATTGACGTCTGGAGTGTGCGGTTAGAGCCATGCTTCGTATGGATGCTGCTGAAGGACGAGGACTTTGCGCTCCAGCTCCGGCTTGCGTTGGAGAGGGCAATCTGTGGGTGATCTGGTCCATGAAATCCATACTCGATCCTTTTTGTGCTGGCTTTGGTGCGCCTACTCTCGAAAAGTTCGGCGTTGTGAAGGTGGGCGATAATTGATCTTGAATGGGAGTGAATCCAGCTGTTGGCGCTGGTCTTGATGTCGATGTATTTGCTGGTGGAGGCGCCTGGTTAAGCTTGACTTGTTCTTGAAGAGTTCTAATCTTCTGCCAGGTCTTCATGCGACGACCTATCGAGCCGAGTTTCAGCTCCTGAAGTAGAATAGTCGATTGATCCAGGTCTAGCAAGACTTCACCAGAAAATTCCTCCTCCATAAACACTTCGCAATGATTCTTTTCCACTCCGACCTTTTCCAGATATTCTGCTACTTTCGCTGGCGACCATTGCATCACTGTCTGTCGGGTCAAGGTACTACTCTCCTCTTCCTCATCTGTTTCACTTCCATTCACAAAAGAAGGCCTTCGACCAAAGTCTGTACTATATTGACTCCCAGAATCATTCGACACCCGTCTGTCCAGTCCACGTGGCACTGAAAGTGATGGTCGACCCATGTCTGTTATGTGTTCATCAATGACATTCATAGTCTCGTCCATTACATTGCTACTTTGTGCTTGTACTCGAGGATATCCGCCAGGCGTCGACCTGAGAGAGCCAGGGAATGCAGTTGTTGGTGACGACAAGCCAGACGTTTGCGGTGCGAATGCTGACGGCGAGGTCGGGGAGATGGCGGGAGTGGCGGGCTGATGTGGTAAGGAGAAAGTACCATAAGCTCCTATTGGTACTTCCTGTAGAGATGTGGCAGATGGTGTTGTCGCATCTAGTCCATCGGAGACAAACCCAGGTGCGACATTACGAGCTGCATTCGCTTGAGCCATAGCAGCTCCAGAGAGGGCTGGTTTCGGTGCCAGTGTCGTGTAGACTGCATCATATAACGTTAGTCCAGCGCATCCGCGAGCAGGCTTATCATTTCAAATCTCTTGCTACTGCCTTGTGTACTAACCTTCCGGAAACAAGCCTGTTTGTTCATTCTGCAAATGTTGACCGAGAAACCAGCCGTCACCAAAGTCATCATCCCGCTCGATCAGTTTTATGCGATCTCCCTTGGCCAAGCTAAGTTCATCTGGGCTTCTTGCGACAAACTCATCTGTTGGGTGGGTCAGTCGTAGCTTCGTGATAGTTCATGCTTCATCAAACGTACGAACTACAACCAGGATATCACCAGGTTGCGCCTGAAGTTTTGTGCCAGTTTGCCTTGTTGTCATGATTGACAAGATTGTCGTCGTCCCTCACAATCTGCCGGTAATGATAAATGGTACGCCAGGACAGGAGATAGTGCTAGGAAAGGCTTAAAGCACAGTCACAGCATATACTAAGTGCAGGTGTCCTCTTGGCTTGAGCGATAGTCGGTTGAGGTCGAGGAGATGGCTGGAGAGAATGGCGCAACAGGTAGAAGAAGGGGGAAAGGCAACGGGCTCGATGGGCGAGCACAAACACAAATGGCAATGTTGACTTTTCGACGGACAGCGTAAGGGAGTGGATTGGTACCTGCAGGTCGTAGAATTGATCTAGATTGAAGGTGATGGTGTATGTGTAAGTAAGTGGTACCACAGCATAAGGTTTGGATGCCAAGCCATGTTACTCCACACCACGTGCTACCGCTCTCTCCAGTCCATCGTTTGCGACTTCTACTATTGTCCAAAACCTTTATTGACAATTGCTATTGTCCACTTCTCTTCAATTCGGACTATTCACGTCAATCAGCACCAAGTCTACCACTCACTGCGTCCTATGTAACAACATAAGAAGGACTGTCGCGAAGCGGACTCCTCAAGATCACGCGTCTGCTATGGCCACGATATCGTCTAATCTTGTCGTCTAATCTTCAGATTGCCTATGCGCGCGCTCGTTTACCACAGTCATGCCTCGCGCATCCTCAAAGCAAGATCGCTGGAAACCACAGAGCACTAGCGCAAACGATATTCTGAACTCAAACAGTACTGCGGCGCACTTCATCAACTATCCTCGTCCCATGTGGCTACAGCAGAATTCGAATCCATATCCACAGCGAGGTCAATTTCTCCAAAACATTTACACACCTCGGCCACTACATGCACCCGCCTCAGCTGCTGGAGTAGCCGCAACGGCAACGACATCGCCATCAGTGGCCCCGTCACCATCCGCTTTGCCAAATCATTTGAACAAGAACCGTCATGATAGTATAGGCTCCGTTCAGAACTCTATTGGACTTCCCTCTCCTGTGCCAAGTCACGACGCCTCGTCCACAAGAGCTTCACCCGAAAATAACCAGATTCAAGGAGTCGAAGCTGAGACGGAGCAACCTCTCCCGCAGGCCGCGAGTGCTGTACTTGGGCAGGAAGGCCTCCCTTTACCACAACATCAGAGGCATCAATATTATGCATTCTCAACACCCCAAACAATGAACGATACATCTCAAGAGATATCAACGCATGAAAGACAACGTTCGCGATTACCGTCCCAAAATGGTGAGGCTCCTCCGAGCTCCGAGGTGGTTCCGCCGCCTCAGACACATATCTCGCAACCTTCTCATCATGGTTTTCGTATGTCACGACCAAGCTCACGTCAAGAGATACCCAAAGCAGTACCTGGACTCCCACCAGTTACACAGGCTAGTTTGCACGCCTATTACGATGCACCACAATGCAGGATCAAGATAGAGCAGTATTTCAAGGGCAAGACTGTTCAGAATCAGCTTCAACAGCCTTTAGTGAAACTGCGAGACTTCATGCTGAGTGCTATCAAGGAACCGCTCGATTCATTCTACTTCCTGCTCCTTCAGCTCGTCTGTGTATATGCCGTCAATCCGGAAAAGATACCAAAAGTATTTCAAAATATACCGGCCGTTCATTTCTCTTTGGCGATATCTGGCAACATCTTCTCATCACTTGGTGGCTTCCCGCTCGAATTCGCTCGCTACTTTGCGCCGTTCCCACGAGATATAAGTCAGATATCGTTGTTGCCGAACGAGTTGATTGTCGCGGTGGTGACATTTTTGCAACATTTACCAAGTCGTTACGAAAGAGCCCGAGAAGTAATTCGTCAACGTGGCTTTTCACTCAGTCCAAGAGAATACTGGAGCGCGTTTGCACCCATTACTGGTCCATGTTCGAGATTGCTTCATCGACATTTCCTCTATGCCGCCTTCCAGCTCCACCAACCAGACGTGGTGGAGTCACTAGATGACATGTTTGTACAATGTCAGAACTCAGTCCTAGCTCATCTCGATGAACCAGGACACGCCGCTGCTGCTCAGTCACGCTTCGAAACATTGTCAAGATCAATCATGCATAAGGCGTTAGAAGACCGTGGCACCAGCTTGTCGGCACCAACCACCGATCCCCTCCCGACCGCGCTGCAGCGACCAGTTGGACGACAAGCAACTATGCAGGAGTCTATGATGCAACAACCAGCAGGACCTGCATTAGCAGGATATACACCAGCAACTCAACACTATGCACCTCCGCAATCCCTTCCTACTGTGGTACCGACGCAACAGTCCATACTCCAGCATCCAGCATCCAGCACGGCAAGGTTCATCCCGATCACGCAGTACTTACCAGCTCACATCCAACCTCGTCCGGGACATCCCGTTCAGCATCAACCAAGGGCACACTCAGCGCGAAACAGCACGACATTTCATTCCCCACAACTTCCTCCCGACCAGCTCGGAGCGAATCCTGCTTTTCCGGCCGCTGCTCCTGTCTATCCTCCTCTATTTGCACGACCAGGTGATCTTCCATCCTTGCCTGCAGATGCTCATCCTGAGGTGTACGCGATGTACCAATCCCACCTTACCAACAAGGCCATGAAGCTCGTTGATTACTACACTGAACCTGAACATACTGTTCCGCTTTATCAGGTAGTCAATGATTTGCCGCTGAGTCCGAACCAATTGAAGTTTTCTACAGATAAACCGAGTCACCGCTTTACGTTTGAGGTCTCTGAGGACAACTTCAAACATCGCCCGGTTGAGGAAGTCGTTTCTGACTACCGACCATCACAGTGGCGTGTGAACAGGGCGACTCGATTCTTCCGCTTTCGTTGTGCAAAGTATATTCCGCAGCAAGATGGAAACACGGTACAGAAGACATGGATGGACACTCCGACTTTCTGGCCTCTGCACTGCTACTTCAATTGCAATGGCCAACAGCTTGAACTTCGTAGGAGCAATCAATGGCACAAGAACTTGCCGGTCGATTTGATACCATTTATTAAAGCTGGTCAAAATACGATCGATGTCTTCGTTAACAAACTTCCCAATCAGAAAGTGGAAACTTTTGTTGGTGCTGTTGAGTGTATCAAATTAGGAACTGCAGACACTATCATCAAGGACGTCAGTGAGAGGGTCAAGAGAGCAGAAGATTTTATCCAATCTTTGGCGTCCAAGTCGAAGTCATCCGCGGAGCAGGATGACGATGAACTGTCGATTGTCAGCGAGTCTGTTCAGGTGTCCATCTACGACCCTATCATGGGCTCTGGCATATGCAAGACTCCTGTCCGAAGTGTTCATTGTGGGCACAAGGAATGCTTCGATCTGGAAACGTTTCTTCAATCACGTACCAAAAGGCCAGAGAACGATGTGTTTGAGGCTGACACTTGGGCTTGTCCAATTTGCAAGGCGTATTCTGCACCGTCTACTCTTCATATCGAAGAATATTTTGTGAATGTGAGAAATGAGTTGGTGAAACATGGGCGAATGGATGCAAGGTCAATTGTGATAAATAAGGATGGAACTTGGTCAGTCAAGGAGGAACCGAAACAAGATGAGCAAGGGAGCAAGATGAGTGCTGTAGAGCAAAATCCAGAGCCTGTTGGGGTTGTCGAGTTGGATTAGGTGTTTTTATGATGCATGATCTTCGAGACGAAGAGGAAGAGTAACGACTTTACGATATACGATTGGGTACAGAGCAGTTCGGAGCACATACGAAGACAGCATATTGCAAATACCATAGTAGAAGAGAAGAAAGATCCGTCTAGTCTTTATATTGCAAGTGGCTCGACTGCCGAATTTCAAACATGAGCGTTATGATTGGCCCATTATATCATGAGAGATCATCGTTCCCCGCAAGTATACGAAACACCCCTCTCGTCTACATTTGTCTATACTCTTCAATAACTCATCCCTATTTAACCTCTACCTTCATCTTACATGCTCCCTCTGCTCCGTACTACTTTCAAGCCCATCATTACATTCCGCGCCTTCTCTACTACTGTCCTTAGAACAGCCACCATGGCTCAAGAATACAAGCTCAAGGACATTACCTCCCTCTCCTCTATATTGGAGAAGGATGGTTCAAAGCAAGAAGCAGAGGTCGAGGGGATCGAGAAAGGAAAGGTGTTGTTGATCAGAAGTGGAGGAAAGATTCATGCTACTGGAGCAAAGTGTACTGTATGTACATGGAATAACACCATGCAACGTCTAATTGTGTTGACATCTGCCTAGCACTACGGCGCACCCCTTGTGAAAGGTGTTGTGAGCAGTGATGGAAGACTGACTTGTCCTTGGCACGGTGGTGAGTACCAGCTAGATCAAATTGACAATTGTGGAAGGCATAGACTGATTAGTTGGTGCTTCTAGCCTGTTTCAAGATTGAAAGTGGAGACGTGGAAGATGCTCCTGGTATGTCTTAGATCACGTCCGTTTTGCTATGATGACTGGCGACTAACAAATCACAGCACTCGACCCTATAGCCAAGTTCGAGATCGTTGAAAAGGATGGCGCAGTATACATCAAGGGCGAGGAACAAGAGATCAAGTCAGGCATGAGCCTGCTAAACATCTCTTGTAAGCCTCAAGGTCAAGAGAAGGTTTTGGTCATTGGCGGGTAAGCATTTCATCTCTCCCTTCACCTCATCCAACAAACTCACAAGACTGACACTACTTTCTTTACTTCCTACAGTGGATCAGGCACCAACGGCATCATCGAAGAGCTCCGCAAATGTGCCTTCAAAGGTCACATCCAAGTTCTCTCCCGCGAAACAACGCAAACCTTCGACCGCACCAAGCTCTCGAAAGCACTAATCTCCGACCTCTCCAAGATCGCCTGGCGCACACCCGAGTTCTACCAGAAAGCAGGAATCGAGTTCATCAAGGACGAAGCCACTTCTGTTGATTTCGACTCCAAGTCTGTGAGCACCAAGAGCGGAAAGAGCTATGACTATACCAAGCTTGTTATTGCGGTTGGTGGACACCCCAAGAGTCTGCCGCTGCCTGGGTTGAAGGAAGGAGAATTGGAGAATGTGTTCCTATTGCGCTCGTTGGTGCATACTCAGGGTATCAACGATGCCTTGGGCGACAGCAGCAAGAAGGTCGTGGTCATTGGGTCTTCTTTCATTGGTATGGAGGTGGCCAACCACATCGCCGGCCGCGAAGCGAAGCATCAAGTGACCGTCGTCGGAATGGACAAGGTTCCCACCGAAGCCATTTTTGGCGAGAAGCTAGGAAGTGCGTTCCAGCAGATCCTCGAGAAGAACGGCGTCAACTTCAAGATGGGCGCTGAAGTCGAAAAGGCGACGCCCAGAGACGGTGGTAAGAAAGTGGGCGCGCTTCACCTTAAAGACGGCACCGTGCTTGACGCAGACTTGATCATCGAAGGTGTCGGTGTTGGTCCTGCTACTGAGTTCCTCAAGGACTCAAAGGGCGCTCCCCAGCTCGAGAAAGATGGCAGTATCAAGGTCGATGAGCACTTTCAGGTTGCATCTCTTCCAGGCGTCTATGCTATTGGTGATGTCGCGACATATCCTTACCACGGCCAACACGTCCGCATCGAGCACTGGAACGTGGCTCAGAACGCTGGTCGGCAAGTCGCGAGAGACATCACTGGCAAGCCTGTCAAATCATTCACGCCTGTGTTCTGGAGTGCGCTTGGTGCTCAACTTAGATACTGTGGTAACACTTCCATGGGCTATGATGATGTGATTATCGATGGTAGTTTGGAAGTGGGCAAGGAGAAGATGCCAAGTTTTGCGGCGTATTATTGCAAGGGAGAGGAGGTCGTTGCTGTTGCTACGATGGCGAAAGGTATGTTGCCCGCGATTGCTGATGATGGTGTATTTGTGCTAATGACGGTGCCGTTTAGATCCTGTTATGTCTCAGGTGGCTGAGTTGATGAGGAGGGGCAGTATGTTGAAGAAGAGCCAGATTAAGACCTCGAATGATGTGCTTAGCGCTTCTTTGTAGAGAGGTTCTGTTTAGCAGATGTGCATGGAATGACTAGGCTGACTGTAATAGTAAAAGGTGTAAATATATCATAATTATCAATGTGTTTCCGGTATGCAACCCATGAGCCTGAGCACAAACCCTGCATGAACGCTTCTGGCTGCAGCTGCAAAAGCACCGCCTCGGGGAGCGTGATTGAATTGAGTCTTCGACCATAGGAACCAACCTTGCCTAATTCGTCACGACTCCCGACAAGGTTCGTAACTCGACCACACCCCTACCACAACCACCTCTCGCATCCCACTTCACACATCCCCCAAAAGACCAACAACAATCTTCCCGCTCGCCCTCCCTTCTTCCTCAACTTCACAAACGCACACCCCACCTCTCCATCTTCCACTTCGAATCAATCACGACCCTCACTTTCCCTTCCTTCATCCATGCACGCCCCAATGTTCCCGACTCCTGGTAAACTTCTTCTAGAGTCCCCCTCCCCTCCACCTCACTAACCAGGTCCGTGTACGAACACAGAGAACCCTAAATGCTGGACGTGCTCCTGCTGCCATGACGTATTCCGCCCCAGATCCGTCTATAATAGCACTCTTGCGCATTGAAAAACGATCGGTCGGTTGTGCTATCTTAAAGGCATCACTAATCGTCGAGCTTGGAAGGCTTATGGAAGTTGGTTTATGAATGATATGAACGAACGAGGATTTTGCTAGGGGAATTTGGCTGAGAATAAGTTAATAGCAAAGCAGCGTCCAATTCTGAGGTTTGAACATTATTAGGTATTATAAGAATAAAAATTTAGTCATTGGCAGGTAGCTCTTGTTCTTGAAATGCGTGAGGTGTGCGAGCTCACCGTTGACAGAGCTTTTGTTTGAGGTTGCTACGTCTTTCTTTGCAGTACTTGATTTTGGTGATGACATGACATTGTCTGAGAGTGTAATGGGACGAGCGCATAGCATAGCGATGTCGTTGGCCTGGCATAGCATTCCTAGATTAAACGGGGTTGAGTTAGCACAACATTTGATAGCTCTCGGGAGCGGACATCAGAGAAGAGGTTTCTTCCCGCACTCGTGGCCAGTTCTTTTAGTCGCAACCAGTGTGCTGAAATAGACCTGACTCCAACATGACTGCTTGGGCCACATATTTACTGGCGCTTGGGACGTGAAGGCTTTTACAATTCATGACCAGAAGGACAGTAACAGTTCTGATCGTTTCTTCCCGGAACGCGACACATATATGCCACATGCATTGGCAAGGAGGTCGGCGCTCTTCCAAGTGAATGTCTCGAAGCCACTCACTCTCACCACTAATTTCTTGGAAGCTAAATTTGGAGTGAAAAAGTGGAGGACAATTGGGTACGTGCGAAGCATGCGTCACACACGAACTCACTTCGCTATTACGGAATGCCATGCCATGCTCAACATCTGTGTCGCTCTGTTAGCAGAAAGCAACCAAGCAGTTTCCAGATCCTTTTCCAAAAATTATTTTGTGCGGCAAGAAGATCGAAACACGAACAGCCTGGGTTCCACTTCGGCATGCTGTAGGAGTGACATCGCGATCTCTCGCAGCGTAAGAATATTGATTGTATCGCAAATCTGCAGTAGACATGCCAGCCCCCACGCCGAACGTCGATCGGTCGATGTTTCCTAAGCGCAGTTTCAGTTAGCCTTAGCCCTATCTAGTGTGGGGGTACTATAATGCCAATAAGCTGCAGTCGTGGTCATCGAGGCCATCGAGGCTGCTTAAGCAGGGAAAGCTCGATGACGAAAGCCGATCTGGCGCGTAAGCAACCTAGGAAAGAAAGCATGGCAGAATTTTGAGCTTGTCGTTCAGGTTCAGCCGTTCAGCAATCCAGAGCCAGAGAAAGTTCAAACCTTTGTCAAGCAGGTATCCTGTCGGTCCATAGGAGGATGGGCAAGGCGGTTCGCTGAAGGTGGCGATGATGTCAGGTGGTCTTTCGGATTCACGTCACGGCACTTGTATTGCAGGATAGGCTCAAAACCAAGGAGTTCAAGGCCTGAAGGATTTCATGAGAAGATAGAATAGCGGAGAGATCAATAATCGCTTGTACAGTACATGTACATTATTTGTACAAGATGCCGAACTACCTCGATGATTGGTTTTGCGTCTGGGGACATTTTGCTAAGAGCAGCCTCGAAACTACATAAGCGAGTTTCTGAGATGCTGCCTGGCAAGCTAAAATGAGGGAAGGCCAATCTATATCGCCGTCCCACAACGCTCGGAAAAGCCATGAACCACACCGTTCATGCATGGCGTCGAAAGCTTCTTGAAGTAGTTCATGCTTCGGGTGTACGGCATCGATACTTTTTAAGCCTCTCCCCTTATTTTTGTGGTCTAATTCCGTTCACCTCTCCAGTGACCTTAACCCTGGTATCACCTAGAAACCTCCTCCAACGCTGGGCATCGCAGAATCTCTAGTCTTGTGTGCAGAATCCATAGTCTTGTGCGTCAGGGATCCGTTCAGCCAGAGCTTTACACGCTTGCGAGTACTGCGGCAATGATCCTTGTTCAGATTTCCTCCATGTCTTCGTCGGCAAACTCATCCACCACTTCGAAGTCGCCAACCTCGACCCTGTCCGGTCTCACAATGACCCCTCTGTTGTTGCCTTGCGCATCGAAGTACTTCTTTCCTTTGACCGAACCGTCATTCTTTCCTGTCGGCTCGTCTAACCTCACACCCACCCATCGTCCTACACCGGGTAGCTCTTCTACTTCACCCACATATGCTACCTCCCCTCGTCGTTCCACCTCTTCTGGCTGTCCTGTTTCTGCCTTGACCAGTCTACATCGTGCTCCAACAACAATGTCGCGTCCGTCAATTTCACGATCAATGAGTGCAGCTTGTGCCTCCAGTTGACTAGGAGCTGTGGGATCAAACCGGCCAAGTTTGTGAGCACGCTTGTAGGCGAGAACTGTGTTTGAGGTCATGGACTCGTAGGTATCAGTCGGCATAACATATTTCTCGACTGAGGATACATCATTGTAATTTTGTTGAGCGCGCAGATGTGATGGACGAGTATCTGCAACCTAGTAAGAGCAGCACATTAGCGCGATTCTTGTTCTTTTCGTGCTCATGTCGTGTCCTCGGCAGCTAGACTATAGAAAGACAGGAAGATGACCTGAATATGCGGACGCAGATTACGATATCTTGCGAAGAAAAGGTGTTCATATTTTGTGTCACACATTCGACCATAAATAACACAGCCTGCTGCATGTGGTATCTAATCGTGACAACAAAACCACTAGGACTTCTGTGCCACTCGCTACACGCGAAGAGATAGAAGGTATACAGATGAGGGTGTTCATCTGTCGTCTGAGCCAATACTGCATTGTGTCCTATTCGCCAGGAGACGTGCTTGGCCGTCCGATGATCAGACCCAGTATTGGTTGCTATCGTAATCTCGTAAAGTTGCATCACAACATCGAAATCAATTACAGCAACGAACATAGCTGCAAGGGCGGAAAGACATGCTTGCCATACGACCGTGCGTCAATGGCCATGCAAGACATATTCACAGATAAGAGAGCGAGAATGTGTCTTGTAAAGAGGTCATGACAAATTCAAGCTAAAGCACCTACATTGAGTTCTGCATAAGGTCGTAGTGGAAATTGTGACAGCTGTGTTGTCTCTTCATCAAGAGCACTGATGACAACCAAAGATTGTGAACCTCCTAGGTTCAGTGTCAATCTTTGAGACGAAGACGGAAGGCCAGTAATCGGTTCTAGGCGCTCTTTGAGATGTGTAATTGTCCACGACGGGTTGATCCTGCGTTCTGATCGCGAGTTGTCTGACACAATATTGAGCGGCACGTCGGCAGCTGTTTGCATAGACATGTTTCTGGCCGCCGAGAGGCTGGACAAACAGGTGCTGGAATTCGCTTTGGGACTGTACTATCAGGTAGGTACTGTGTCACAAAGGTCTCGATTGCTCCTGTACACGAAAGCGGTAAGGTCAAGGAACCCGACACTTGACGTGACGCTTGACGAATCAGCGTAGTAGTGGTCGCGAAGTGTTATTACCCGGTGGTGGTAGCTGGCTGGGATTGTCGTTGCTTTGTGTTGATCAAGTTTTGAAAGTCAACAAGATGACGCTCTGGCAGAAAGAGCCGACCGCGTAGACGGAAGATCCTCGGGCTGGAAAAAAAGGTACAAACAAAACCCTGATTATAAGTTCTTGAGACGAACACTGATGGCGCACGCTTTGTGCTCGCTTCGGTCTACCTATTGAGTTTCGAATGTGAGACTGTTCAGGTGAATGTAACAGCCTCGGCTCGAACGAAATACTATACTGTGTACCTCATGTTTGTGGTAGCGATCGACCACTTCCTATTGTGTAGTCGATCTGAAACACAAAAATCGAATGTGGATATCGGCAGATACTCATACCAGATGCTACGAATTATGGCGCCGAGGTAGAAAGCATGTTATTGATTTCACAGCACGAAAGTCCATGACAAAATCCGAAACGATATTGGAAAGCCTGCTCTTCGATTAGTAAAAATGACTAGGTTACGTTGACGTTTCATCGAATGGCGATTGCCTATTAGTAACCGGCGGACTTACTCTCATTAATTCACCCACGCAGGAATCACCACTCGTGCAAGATACCTGGTCTAGGCTGTGGAATGAATATAACCTTCGGGGTGTATATACGGCAATGATACCAGTACTTTGATACATGTATACTCCTACTCCGAGTAAGTTGATGCTGATGATGAAACATGGGATAACTTTTGATAATTGCGCCGAGTGCGCTTATTGGCGCTTGCATGACCGCTATGTTATGCTTATCCGGTGAAAATGAAGAACCACAGTTTAGACGAGGACGATGAGATGTCGCGAACTGGTGGCTTGATCTCACCGACGACCATTGGGTGGTTCTGTTTAATATTAATTGTCGGTCTTCCATTCTCCATTCATAGCCTCGGATGAAGGGGTCTGGTAATCGGTATGCATAGTCTTTACATTTGTCTACTCCGAAGACAAAGGAGAATTTAGAAGGAGGTTTAGGATTGTCTCACTACTGACTACCGTTTTCGGGCGAGGAGGCACCGAGGTCAGTGAAGAGGAAGATGACGATCGTGGTATTCTTGTTGCTTATGGCTGCTGTGACGAATGTGAGTCTAATCACTATGATCTGTCAATATGTCTGATGTCGAGTGCGAAGGTAGAGGTAGATGTCGAAATCAACCGCAAGTCATGCTGAATAAACACAAGCAGTATTATTCTCTGTTGACTTTCGTCGATATGTATCGTCCTAGAAGACTTGATGTGCAGTGGTAAGGCCACCGGGAGGTGGGTTCACGCTGCAGGTACCACGATAGCTACTACAGCTTGAACGGTTATGACATAGCTTGGCTTTTGTACCTCATCCTTATTTCAGCTGTGACCAGCATAGGCCGAGGACATTTGTAAGCTAAAATGGTTTTTTCAATCAAAGTTCCAAGCCGACTCCCACATTGATTATGCTTGGTACTGCCATGTATCCACTTTGCCCACTGCAAACCGGCAGATCAGATCCGCCTTGGATTCGCTTCTGTCGAGCTCCTTCCACGAAGAGCGTAGATGGACGGCCAGAAGAGGCGAGAGGGGTTCGGTATGCGTTGTATGAGTCCCGTTCGAGCTGTCCCCGACGTATCTTGCCAATCGCTGCTCAAACTTCGCAACGCGTCACGACGAGATCTACCGTTTGAGTTTCTATACACTACTACTAAACCATTATTATTACTATTACCCTTCTCTGCGGCAAGATCACTGGCTTGGCTGTCGATGGCACCCGTATTTTGTGAGCTGCCAATCCGTCTGCCGCCGTCGCTAGCCCTGCTACCTTGTCTCGGCCTCTCACTGGCACCGAGCAGGCATCTGGCTTTGGTGGCTAACTGCGTGGCGAACATGCCAAGGCCAATTCCATGTGTAGGCGGCACGCATTCGGTGCGGCCCTGAAACTTTGAAGATCTGCCTTGGGCAGATCATGTTTGATAATATACTTTCGACTCATCCCACCAGACTACAACTCTCTGCTTTGTTTGTTTGCTTGCTGAAATCTGATTCAAATCACAGTTCTGGAAGACAAACAGCGAAGCGTTGGCTGTTTAGGGAAAGAGCGTTCTATTAAAGCGCCATTATTCGTGTCATCGTCTCGGACAAAGACACTTTCATGCAAATCACTAAGTTCTAGGAAATCATCCACTGGTAGGTGCTTGTTAATTTCTCTTTGCTTCGACATTATGGCTGTCTCACTTGCTGCTCGCGTTCACCTTCAGACAGTGTTTCTTCTATAGCCCTGCGCTGGGTAGCGGCATCGAAGCTCTGCCAGCTTTGCACGCAAGTAGTTGAAATCGCTCAATCTCTCACTAGACGTAGTCCTGCATGAGCTATGACAAGCTGGATGATTGTCTTATATCAGGCTTGATACACAAACACTTACTCATGCTCCCAGACAAACACCGGATACATTAAAAAGAGCGCACACGACTAAAGCTTACGACGCTCCTCGCCCTTCTGACACAGCCAACCTGAATTGTCACGATCCTGCAGCATCTGTCTAGCTCGAACCTTTTCAGCACTTGTTCAATCCTCTTGACTGGCAGTGGTGTGTTTCATTGGGGCTCTTCACCATCACCCCGTAGCCGTGGACATCTCACGCCTCATTGACCAGCGGGGGTCAGCCTCGCCCCCACCGACACGCCGGTCACCATTTGAGAGGCCTGACCCCACGGTGCTGCAATCACATTCCGATGGTGCAAGCTCATCATCCGCAATTCCTTCCAGTCATGCTTCTAGCGCACCACCTTCATCCACCACCTTCGGCACCGGCGCATCCTCGTCCCAAACGTTACCGAGCTATCATCATGACGGAGCAGAGTCCTATGGATACGCGTCTCCGTATCATCCTGATTCCCCAGGCCACGTGTTTGTCGATTCCTCGTTGCATCCACCTGCCAAAAGGTCATCTCTAGGTGCTCATCCATTGGAACAACCTGCTAAAAAGCAGAGCAAATGGAGTAATGACGAGGACAGACTTATTATCCAGCTCAGAGGAGGAAACATGAAGTGGGAGGAGATTTCTAAGCGATTGCCAGGTCGAAGTGCTATCAGCTGTCGTCTACACTACCAAAATTTCCTTGAGCGCAAGGCAGAGTGGACACAAGAACGAGATGCAAAGCTCGCACGTCTATATGACCGGTAAGTCTCCACTTGAAAACTCCTTGTCACAGGATATAGCAGGAAGCAATAGGTCGATGCTATCACTGACAAAAAGAAATACACTTAAATACACCTGAAACGTGTGAGATCAGGTAGCTGACATGTACAACCACAGGTTCAAGAAAGATATGTGGGAGAAGGTAGCCAAAGAGATGGCAATGCCGTGGCGCGCAGTAGAAGCAAGGCATTGGGAGATTGGTCAATCGCAAATGGCCAAGCTGGCTGGAGTCACAGCATTCTCGTCTACACCGGTACCTCTATCAGAGTACTCGCCGTTGCCTCACAAAGCCATTCCATCGTTCGCCGCCGAGTACCAACCTTCCTCCCTTCGACAATCCTTCAATCCCTATGATCACGACCACGCCACCCATCTACCAACGCGTATGCATCCTATGGATCCACCACCTGTGCCAGAGTATCCATCCACCTCGTATGGTGAGCCCCGTGCTCATCCTGGACATCTGCATGGTCCATCACAACTCTTTCACCACGACCCATCCTATGCACACCCACAGCAATCACATACTTCGCATCCTTACCACTTTCCCTCGAACGATCGAAATTTACCGCCTTTGGATGGACAGCAATTACCTCCATTAAGACTACTCAACGAATCACGACGAACAGATACCCAGCATGATCCACGCAGTACATACCCACCGCCTCAAGAGAATAGATCAGAAGACTATGGCAAAAAGGCAGAACTCTACTCGGGAGAGCGACGATGACACGGCGATTCTTCGGCATATGGATCAAAATGTACGGTTAAGCATCTGCATGAGCAAAAGAGAGAACGAGCAAGCGCCATCACCGCGTGTAGCATCATGAATATTGATGAGACCCACCTGTAGCACGAAAGCTCACTTTCGTGACGTCTTGATATACATACCTTCCAATGCTGAAGGATTATGCGGGAAACAAGCCACTGCGTGGTGGGCATGAGCTTATCGAACACATTTACCACCAGTTTCGACACGATTCTTCGAAGGCCTTACAAACTATTGCTCTTGAATCTAGTGGCATCTGCTTCTCTCCACACATTGAGTCGCCTGTTCCCAATCTAGCAGGTACTTGATCATCTTCAGCAATCTAGTCCTCCTTCAGCCTCGGTTTTTATCTATTCGGCTTCACAAACTCCCACATGAAGGCCTCCACCATGAAGATGAAGATCGACAATACTTTGATGCTGATCTCTCCATCTAGACCAAATGCAATGTGCATACAATGTGCATAAAACGTATTTTCATCCTCATGTAGCTCTTCTCTAATCTCCGCGCGCACCACAACTCAGCCATGCCTCATCTCCGTCTACATGAACAATTCCTGAGGTTTGAGCAGGTTTCAGATAGCGTCATTGCTCTAGTTGTGATCTTTGAGGCCCCACAACGGTCTGACGTGGAGGAGTTACACTTGGCATTCTCATCACATCATACCATCACCGTAGATTTTCCACTCCACACCGATATCAAGCATCTAGTACAGGCTTAAATCAAGGTCGGAGCAACTCCTCTTGAGTCTACACGATGTCTCGTATGAGGCAGCAAGGGTTTCTCTGTTCGCTTCTGGAGGCCAGCTGAATTGATGCAACAATTCAGTCGAGGCTTTCTGAGAGTTCAACTATCCGTTTTGCCCAGTCGGCGATAAAATCGCTGCTTGTAGTCAGTTGCCCACTTGATTGATACCACCGAGTGTATATTATTCACGGTAATCATAAAGTCTGTCTGAGATCTCCTGTTCCCTCCTTACGTGCAGCCTACGTCAAGATGAACGAGCGAAACCAATAATGGATATTTTTCTGTGTTATATTCTGCAAGAGTTCTAAGAATCAAGGAAAGACAATCGAGCCAAGGCGCGAAATAAAAAAACATTGTCTGCTTCGCATCTGCACCACATGAAACAAGGCGCCTAGTATTTCATCCAGCCATGTGGCATTGTTCATCTCATTCTCGAGTCTTGCCTGTTACAGCCATCATGCCGGAAGCCAGCACCATCGAGTCTGCTCTATGACCTTTTGCGAACATCCTTCGGGCGATGTTTTCACTTCGAGTAGGATGGATCGGTAAGCTGTTAAAGATACGGATATCATCAATAGGATACGGATAGTAGCGGTCTTGTGCGAAACCTTCGGTGATGTCCGTCTGGAGGTTCATGAGGTAAGATTTTGTCCGAAACCTAAAGTGGCTAAACATCACCGTAATCACCTTATGATCTGCAGCGAGTGGGAGCTAGGGGTTTTACGCGGAGTAACCAACTTCATCTGCCGGATGATAAGTCCTCTCTGGGTTTTGATCATGCTGTCGGCGTTGCATCATGTTTTGCGACAACAAACGCGTATGTTCTTCTTGTACTGACGAATACCCAAGCGAATCGCTAACTCTTCATAACTTCATTTCGGCCTAATGAACCAATTATATTCGTCGAAATATAGCCCACCAATTGTCCTTCTCATATCCGGAGTCTATCACTACGCCGCCTGCGGCCTGGACGTCCTCCTCGAGCTCGCCTCGCTTATACAGATGATAGTAGCGATGAAAAGTCTGTTCTGTTGGTGTTGGTCGTGATGTGGCTGTCTGGACATTCGAATCTTGATCGTCCTCATTCCGCCGTACATCTGTGCTACCATCCTGACATGCTTTGTCTGTATTGCTTCCTTTCTGCTCTTTCACCTTCTTCTTCCCAGTTGTCTTTGGTTGTCCTACCTTCCTCACCCATGGCACCATAACATCCTGCTCATGACCCTCATCCCAACCTCTGCGACTATCTTTCTGCTCCAATGCCCATACGAAGACCAAAGCACGTCCGTCTCGTTTCAGTATTTCTAGAAGAGCTTGAACTGCTTCTACGCGTCGTGCTGGAGTGGAAAGATGATGTATTACAGCTATCGAGATGGCAAAGTCGAATGTATGTAGTGGATGCGGCAGCGAAAGGCTGTCAGCGACAACCGCGGAATGTGGAGGGTGCTGGGAGGCAAAGTCTATGAGGTTGGATGATCTGTTACTCTGTGTGTTAGCTTTGAACCAGATATTCGGTTCTTGAGGAGATTGTCTACCTGTCGGAGCCAATGATGAAGATGTTGTTGTTGACAGTCATATATTTGCCATTGCCGCAGCCTGCGTCCAGTCCTACAGAGCCGGGAGGTAGTCCTTGCAGAAAGCTTTCAACTATCGGCCAAGGCTGTGTATGTTGTCAGTTCATTGCCTCATTGTTGTCATCTGGAATGTTTATGGCAACGCACACCTTGTATCTGGTTGAAGAAAAATGGCTTGCGATCTCTTGGTATACTTCGTGGACATGCTCAGCTTCGTACGCTGGAGCAGCATCTACGCTCGTCGCCATGCTGCTTCAAAGGTACAGTATTGCTTACAATGAGCCTGATCACTGTGCGTCGTCAAGCAGGTCTTGGCGTTTCTCGGTACGATGATGTAATCTGATTCGACTCGAAAATTCGGTGACACCAAAAAAAACAATCACACCAATCTATACAGTGAACTTGTAGTGCAGACGTGACATCGAGAAGAAGAAACAGTGCCAGTAGCGTCTACTGTGGCTCGAGCAGCAGCCACGTATAAGACGTCGAATTCCATGTCTGTCGCGCGACACATAAGTCCGAAAGCGTCAAATCGCTTTCACCCCAACGATTTCTTTCATTCTCAATTACAAACAGGTCGTCAGAAGTGTGTAGGACAAGACTCAGTCCGTCGTTATCCCAAAGATCTCCCGAGTCTCGTTTATCGGCCTGTTTCGCAAAGTTCTACCGCCCTCGAGGTAACAATACGCTTGACGTAATCTGAGCGCCAGCATAGCGCAGAATATTTTCGTCTATCTGTTCGACTTTCTATGTCCTTATCATCCCCAAGCCGCACCAAAACTGGCACACTCGATCATGTCAAGGGAGCAAAGGTCATGAAAGCAACAGATCATTCGCAATGGCATCGGCAGAAGCAATTCCATGGACTGGCAACGTCTTCGCCTGTCAATATCGCACATCTTAACGGCGTCAAAGAAATTGCGAAAAGAAGTGGGAGCAAGGACGGGCTAGCACCACCTCTACTAAGAAGTAATGTTCCCCATAAGGTTGAGCTAGAGGATGAAGACTGCTCAGTACCACTAAACTCTAGAAGGAGCAACTTGACTACGACGGTCAGTCTGGAGAAGCTGCTTGCAAATCCAATTCATTTCAAGATAGCCTCTGCAGCAACCTTGAAAGACGAACAGCGCTCCAAGCTGATTAGAGCACAACCACGGAAAATATTGTCAGACGAGCACAGAATCCGAAGGGAGCGAACGAGCTTGATATCGAAAGTCTGGCCACCTACACAGAATAAAGCTCTGACTGGGTCAAGTGCTCCATCAAAGTCCAGACCTCTTGGACTGGACAATCCGCACAATTTCTGCTACCGTCGGTCAGTGCTTCAATCATTTCTACACCTCCCAATACTGTACAATTGGCTTTTGGAGGTACAGCGAGGACACGCGAGAACAGGCAAACACGATGACCGAACGCGTTGTGTTGCGTGCGACTTTAGCAATCTGGCAAAAGCTATTCGTTCTGGTGCTCGCGACAATACAAGAGTCCGCCTCAGACAGTTCGACCTAGCGATTAGGACACTGGGACCGAAACAGAAGCAATTTTCATGGCTGGTGAATACATCACAAGCAGATGCTCATGAGTTCATGCTATTCTTCATCGACGTATTTCAGGACTTGCTCAAACTTCCAGCACAGGTTGTACGAGGTATCTTCAAACTGCAAGTACTATCCCAATGGACATGTCAAGATTGTCAAGCAATACATACAGCCACTCCAACAGACGACTCGGGCTTACAAGTAACTTTACGCAAGACTGGCAAGGGTAATCTGGTCGACCTAGTCCGAGATTGCTTCCACGATGTGATCAGTGACGCTCGTTGCGACAATCCACTATGTCAGTCCAAGTCCGATCGAATGAGAACACGCGTCATCAATGCTGCACCTGAAGTTCTCTTTGTCCAGCTCGCACGCTTTGCGCAAAACTACGATCCGAAAAGTCGCAGGTATCGTGCAGGTAAGGATAGTAGGTCTGTCGCTTTTGAGCAGTTTCTTGATCTCAGCGAGTATGCTGTGCAACCGGAGATGCGCAAGCAAGGCACACTCTTTTACCAACTTTCGTCTGTGGTGGCGCATGCTGGAAGTCTGCATGGGGGACATTACATTGCATATGCAGAAGGACCATCTGGAGTGATGGAGTTTGATGATGATACTGTAAGGGAGTGCTCACGGCAGAAGATGCTGAACCCCGGTGGTTCATTCACGCCGTATATCTTGACATATTCTGCCGTCGAAAAAGACTGAACATGAGTATCAGCCAATGGAAAAAGTCTGAACATGAGGATCAGCTACCGAAAAAAACTGAACATGAGAGTGACTTATATAGACGGATGCTTAGTGCATTCGTACCATTCAAAGACGGAAGGTATATCAGGTTGTTCGAATTTGTACTATTCTGTCTGGGTTGCATAGCGAGGCGTATCAGGTTGGTGGCACAACAAAATGCGAGATATAAGAAGTAAACATCATTATTGTAAAATCCTTGGACAATCAAAAGTACGCTTTGATTGACCTAGAACACCTCTCCAGTGACCCTCCTGCCGAACCAATTTCCCAAACCACCTTTCTGCTCATCTTCATCTTTCGACGACAAGAAGAACTGCGTCACCTTCATGCTCTCCTCATCCTCGTCCGCCTCTGGCCACTCGACCTTGACTGGCGCACCTTTCGCCTCCAACATATCCTTCGCAGTCCCCCAGCTGAAGCGACATTCATTACCCCAGCCGAACAAAGGATCCATGTTCGCTTTCAGCCAGGAAGAACACCTTGGATCTGACGGATACCCTGAACCCCACGCCGCCGCCTCGCTCCGTCCTTCATCACTACCTGCAGTTGTACCGACAAATTGCTCATACGCCACCTCCAATGCTGCATCTCTCGTGACTTTTGCACAAACACTCGCTGCACTAACGCAAGGATACAGCGAATCTGCCTTCTTCGCTACTATGATGCGTGTTGTCGGGAAGATCTTCTCCAGTTTCTTCTGGTAGACGACTGGACTGCCGATAGTGTCGATGTAGATTTCGGTGACGTTGACGCCGAGCGAGAAGACGTGCGTGATGAGGTCGATGGTGGCGTCCATGGCTTGCGCGTTTAGATTGTAGGAGTTTGAGCGAAGCATGGCGGATGAAATGGAGCGGGCGGACATTACGCGTGTTGCCCATCCACAAGTCGAGAACAGGTCGGTGGAAGGGGTGCAGAGAGTTTGCATTAAGGAAGAGCGAACGGCGGGCGTGAGCACTTTGGAGTCGTCGAAGTGGTGGGTTTGTGCCAGCAGGGAGTGGTGTTGTGAGAGAGGAAGGTAGAAAAGGCCGTAGACCATGGGACCTTGTTGGAGTGGTTATTAGTATGTGAAGGGAGCTGTGTGGTTGAGAGATAGATTCGATTTACCTAGTACTGGACCGCGACCTGCTTCGTCGACGCCAAGGACACATTCTGTGGTCATGTCTTGTTGTAGCACTTCTGGTATTGGTGAGAAATGTGAATATGATGCTCCAGATTGTATGGTTGTATGGTGTATTGAGGGTGCCACGAAGACGCCCGGTAATGGCGTCTCTAGTGTGATGTTCTCTTGTGACTCCGCTGCTGTGTCTTCGATCATTGGCTCATCCATGATTGTTTGATATGGATATGCTTTCTGGGATGAATGTTCTCTTTCACTATGTCTCGTGTTTTCTTCACTTTTTTTGCAATAAAGACGAAACACGCTATCACTCTAACAATTCACTGATGAGTTTATGCTTGGGGGGGTGAATCTTTGACTTTTTTTCCAAATGCTTCATGCAATGCATCGCGCAGGCGTGTTGACCCGTGTCAAGCGTGTTTGACGCTAGCGAGTCATGCAGCTGTTTTTGGTACCAGCCATCACAACATCAGCAATCAACCCTCCATCGTCCATTCATTCTTTCGACGCCTCCATTGACGCTTGCTCTATCGCTACACTGACACTGCCTTGCTCACAGCTGCCCTAGTAATAGCGCAAAATGGCACCCGCGGACACACCCGGCAGGAAGAAACGCGAGACTCAGTACTTTGAGCCTGGTGTTGTGGGAAGGTCAGTAATTCTACTGTTTCGCAAGCTATTTTCGCGCTGCGCATACTGACTCTATACTGTAGGAGAACTGGAATTACTCTGGCTGACACTGGTGTTCGCGACGAGTTCGGTCTCGAATCAGCTGAAGGCATCTTCTCTTCGCCCGCGAAACAAGCACCGCGATCTGTACGCGCCAATCGCGGCGCACATTACAGCGATGGCACGTTGTCCTCCTCGGAAGCAATGGATGTTGGAAGGAGTAAGTTGGCAGTGTCACAAAACATACAACACTTAGACATTGTCGACAGACTCCACCAAATCGACATCCACCTACTTCCACCACATTGTTTGTGATTATATGCTAACGTTCTAATTTAGGCTCAGCACCAGAACCCACCGAAGTACTAAGCGCAAGACGCGCCTTACCCAAGAGCAAAACGCCACTCAAGACTAACCTTGGAGCCACCCCGCGTCGCGCCGGCAGCATGGGTCCTTTTACCTCTCGCAAAAGTCCTGCACGAAGCCCGTCGCGTACTCCTGGAAGAGCTGCCACACATTCTCCTGTCCGACGTCTTGACTACTCAGTCGACGAATCTCGTGCTAGTGCCAGTCCAAGAAGAGCGCATGACAGAGCGCATGAACGACTTGCAACGAATGGAAAAGGAAAGAGGTCGAACAATGTATATGATCTGCCAGACTCTCCTCCAAGAGGCTACTCGCCAAGAGTGCGCAGCCCACTGAGCCATACCATTGACGAGAGTGAGGTGTTGGTCAATGGCACGCATGACGAAGATGAAGAACCTCTGCCTCAGATAGACGATGTTGACGAAGACATACCATATGCACAAGACGAGGAGACACAACAGGCCGATCTTATTGAAGACTCGCAGACTCGATCACCCAGGAGACGTGGAGGAAAGCGCAAGAGCGACTTTGATGCAGCGCGAGTGGCAGATGAGCCGGCTATGGCAGAAGATGAAGCACCACCACAAAAGAAGCGTCGTGGACGACTCCCTAAAAATGCTGCTCCTGAATCTATAGAACCGGAACGTCCTGCTAAGAGATCAAGAAGGTCTAACGATATAGTTATGGCAACACAATCGCCTGCCAAATCACCGTCAAAATCACCAGCCAAGTCTCCTGCCAAATCACCAGCAAAGACCAAGGGCAAGCCTGGAAAACCTCCACTAGCTAAGAAAGCTGCCAATAAGAAAGTCACCCAACACCAGACACGTGGTGCAGACAGACGTCCTGATGGTACCACGAAACCCAGCGTCCCTGCCCGTGCAAACCAGCGAGAACTTCACACTACGGTTGATGAAGAAGCTGAGAACATGGGCCGCACAAAGTCCGGCCGTCTAACATTCAAGCCTCTTGAACATTGGCGCAACGAGCGCGTCATCTTCGAGAACAGTGGCGGCCTGCCAAGCATTCGAAACCCAGCCGACATTGCAGAGATCGTCCGCGTTGAAGATGCCACGCCCATCAGACGCACCATCAATCGCCGCTCCTCATCTGCACAGCCCAGACGTCGTGGCGGCAAGCGCGTCCGTTCTGTATTTGAAGACGATCTCGACGACGACGGTGAAGAGCCATGGGAAGGCTCGCAAGGAGTCATTGCCGGTCGCGTCAGACTTTGGGAGAATGGCACCGCAGATGCTGATAACGAGATTGACCAACAGCTTGCTTTTGCCGACAAACGCATCCAGCCGAAGCCGACACCAGATAACCCGTCGTTTATGTTTACGAAGACGCTGACGATGCCGTTTTTTGGAAGCGGAGTCATTGAGCTGCCGCCTGGTGGCTCGAAAGGACAGAAGAATTCGAGGAGGTTCCAGTTTGTGTTTTGGGTGCATGTCGGTAGGGTTGCTGTTAGTGTGAATGGGACGAGGTTTGTGATTAGTAAGGGTGGGATGTTCCAGGTGCCTAGAGGTGAGTTCTGTTTTTTCGAAGGTGCTGGAGAGTGTTGGACAGGATCTTCTTCTGAATGTGATGTGCTAATTTGGAGATTTTTTGGGCAGGCAACTTTTACAGTATTGCGAATGAGTCGGATCATACGGCGAAGCTCATGTTTGCGCAAGGATGTGAGCCGATGGTGCAAGGTGATGAGTCGATGGTTGGCTGAAAGGCTCTGAGTGATGAGGATGGGCGATCTGTTATAGGTGTTTGTTAGTCATGATGTTATGCTGGGAAATGGAGTTGGGCTGGAAGGAAGTGCATGAATTTGATGCACAGCTGGAGTATCTGCGAGCAAGTACCAAAGACGTGAACGAGTTTGCTTTTCACCTTTCACTTTTCTCCTCTTCTCTTGTAGTCCTGCGTTATGTTCTCACATAAAAGAATCAATGATGGTTGTTCTGTCACCGAATTGGCAAAAATCCCAAATAATCTGAAGTGCACACATTGTACTGTAATCAAGAACCCATACAATTGCAACCAAATCTATACCTACATACAGTACACTCCTACAACTTCGGCCTCCCATTAAACACCCCAACCCAAGCCGGTCCATCATATATCTCCCTCTCCGCCAATCGTGTATTAACATGCTGCATTCCCAACTCCTCCACCCTACTCACCCCCAACAACCTCATCGCCGTCTCCGTCTCTGCTTTCAAAATCTCGAAAACCCGCTCCACACCCGCAGGCCCACCAACACCCAATCCATACAGCGCCGCTCTCCCAATACCCACGCCTCGTGCCCCCAGCGCTAACGCTTTGACGACGTCAGTCCCTCGTTTGATGCCGCCGTCGATGTAGACTTCGAGTTTCGTGAGCACTTCGGGGCAGTACTTCCGGATTTCAAGCAGTGTGTGGATGGATGGTGGTGCTGTGTCTGCGGCACGGCCGCCGTGGTTGGAAAGCATGATGCCAGCTACTTGCGGCGTGTAAAGGCTGGCTAGATAGGCGTCTTCGTGCGTTTGAAGCCCTTTGAGCACGATAGGCAGGTTCGTGTGTTTCTTGAGCCAGGGGAGCGTCGTCGCCCATGTCAAGTCGGGAGCCGTGCCGGCGAATAAACTGGCGCCGATGCCGCCTTTTGCAGGCACGCCTTCGGGACGCGACTTACTGCTGGACGTGTCGTCTTGCACTGCTGATTTGATGGGCAGGTTTGCGCCGACGTTCTTGGCGCGCTCGTCGTCTTCGCGCTTGCCAGGGACAGGGGCGTCGAGGGTTAGTACGATGAATTTGATTTGAGGGAGTTTCGCAATACGTCCGAGCATGGCTTCGGATTTGTGGCGTTCAGTTTGCACGTACAGTTGCCAGCCAAAGACTTGGGTGGGTGGTGCGCCGGAAACGATTTGTTCGGGGGTCATGCTGGCGTTGTTGGAGATGATTTGGCAGGCGCCGAAGGTGGCACAGGCTTGTGCAATGCCTTGTTCGCCTGTTGGGTGGCCGAGGCGGGCCATTGCTGCAGGTGCGACGTAGATTGGAAGGGAGACGGGAGAGCCGAGCATGGTTGTCGAGGTGGAGCAGGAGGTGCAGTCCACGAAGACGCGCGGGCGGAGGAGGATGCGGGAGTAGATGGAGGAGTTGAGGTGTTTGGAGTAGAGATCATCGGCGGCAGAGTAATAGTATGCGAAGCCTTTTCGGGAGATGAGGTGGCGGGCTGCGGGCTCGAATTCGCCGATGTTGAGGATATCTTCGAGTGGTGGAACAGTGTAGGCTTCCGGTTCTGGTGTGGATGACGATGCCATGGGTGTCGAGTTGATAGGAGTATCTGCTGGTGCTTGTTCGACTTGTGGAATTGTGGTTTTGTCGACTGGACCAAGTAAAGCGGATTTGGGAAGTTGTTCTTCGAGTGTGCCTGGTGGATGTACGGGATCATACTCTTCTGTTGCGTCTTGTCCTCTATAGCATGTTAGATACCGCAGATATGTCGTCCACCAAGTCTAGTCTCCTTACGCAAGTTGTAGAATAATCTTGGCACCGCCTGGGTGATTAGGGAGAAAGTCTGTCACCTACACTCGTAATTAGTACCGTCTTCTCTCACAAGATAGTGTGCCAGTGATATTACATCGTAGACCTTTCCGTATAGCACCACCCAGCAGCTGTCTGCCGCGTTGTGCTTTGCGACTGGGAAGAAGTCAGTAAGATGAGTACGTGGGGGTCTACAGCAATAGTGTCTTTGAGCTATACCTTCCTTGTAGTCCATCGTGGAGGAGTAGATGGCTAGGCTGTGAAATGAAGCCCTCGTCAAGACCAGCGACAATGGCAGTAGAAGTACAAGTGAGAAGTGAAGAAAGTTGTCTTGGAGTCAACATAGATCTGCAGCCCCCGCATCCACATCGGAGAAGATGCACCGAAAGGCGAGGCGAGAATAAGCTTCGTAGACGGGCTGACAATACAGTATGGTAAGCTTACTCAGACTTTAATCACTATTCAGACCACTTCTTTTCTAGGAATATCCTCGCACCCCTGTGAGGGAGAGACGTCAGAGATTAGTTGTATGTCACTCCAATGGCCGCTAGAGAAGGTAACACCGACTTTATCAAAGTCAACGTGCCCGAAGGATTCTTGCCTCAATGCACACCAGTGAAGCCAGACGAACGTATATCATCTGGTGATGTGCATCTCAAAGTCATCACAAAAGATGATCTTATCCCTATAGTATGGCCCTCTCGCTCAAAATATCCTACGCCTGCACGTGGATTCGTGCATCTTCTTGGACCCGCTAATCATTTTCATCCAGGCTCGCATGGTTCATGCTGGCTTTCCAGAAGGTATGTGTGTGGTGATCACAATCCAAGAAGGTGCCATCAGCTAATATGTTGACACGTTAGTATGGTGGACACAACATGAGCCTTCTGACATCCGGCCTTCTGATCCAGAAGTTCGTACACGCCGTTTTGCAATGCGCTTAGAAAGCTACATCAACTATCCAGAGCGTGTCCACGCCATCAAGGCTGTAGATTCCAGCACAGGAGAACTTATGGGATTCGCGGGCTGGCACGTTCCACGTCCTGATGGTGAAGAAATGGTTAACATGTTCGCCCTTGCTATGCTTGCGCAAAGGGGCAGGTTTCAACAGTCACATTGGTCGCAAGATGACCTCGATGAGATATGGCGAAGCAGTCTGCTCTCAGAGGTGGAAAGAGAATATGCTGAGTGGGATGATGCGCGAAACGAGGAGATGCAAGGTATGCCATATTGGTACCTTGCACCCTTTGTGGTTCCTGAGAAGTTTAGAGGAAGAGGTGTTGGTGGCAAGTTAATGCAGTATGCGATTGATCTGGCTGACAATAGTGATCCACCACGAGCTATGGCTTTGGAAGCGCTACCAAATGCGAGGCCAGTGTATATGCGGTATGGTTTCGAGGCTCCCAGCAGCTTGGGATCGAAACGGAATAGAGATGCAATCATGATTAGATGGCCAAAAGGGAGAAGAGGCAGTAATCACAAAAATGAGAAATAGGAGCAACGCAGTTCATGGCGACTCATATTCTGCCATCGACTGTTGTCACTCGAAACCGGACTTGTCTTTCAGATTTGATTTTCGGTGTCTTCCTGTCAGAACGATTACATTCTCCACCTCCCTGTCAAAACATGATACAGCATATCGCCTTCCAGATTGTCAGCTGTTCAGATATAAGCGATTCACAGGGGTTTACGAAAACAATGCGGGCTTACATGCCTTTGTCCGCATTCCTCCGAGATCTCGTGACCACCTCATTCCTTCACTTTCAATCTGTACGTACCTGTCATCTGACATGCTGCCAATAAGCGCCCGTAGGCGGTCCAAGGACTTTATGTCACATATTAAACCACACATTCAGCCTCTCCTTGCTACTGACCTAAACAAAAACAAAACAAAACAAAACAAAACAAAACAAAACAAAACAAAACAAAACAATTGACAAGATACATGAATACATCAACGTCTCAGTAACAAATGGCATCCTTCCTCTCATCTCGTGTGCAAGGTGTTCTCAACTCATCAGCATCGTCACCACTAACCTGGTGGCATAACAATACTACAGCCATTACTGCAACTGCAACTGCAGCATTTGCAGGACTACTGTACTACAGCTTGACGTCCACCAGAACCCTACCAAAGGAACTCCAGTCCAAGATCATTGCTGCTTCCAAAATCCACCCACCAGTCAAAGCAATCGGCACTCCCAACACTGTTACCCTCAAAGACGGTCGCAAACTAGGCTACATCGAATACGGCGACCCAACAGGAACTCCCATTTTTTGTCTTCATGGCACTCCCGGCTCCAAAATCGAGTACGAGTTCTGGCATTCCATCGCTGTTGCACAAAAGGCGAGGCTCATCAGCGCCGACAGGCCTGGTATTGGTCTCAGCACACCACAACCAGGTCGCACCTTGCTCTCTCATGCCGACGATATCGAGCAGCTTGCCGATCAGCTTGGTATCTCCAGCTACGGCCTCGTGGGTATGTCAGGCGGAGGTCCTTACGCTCTAGCTTGCGCATACGCACTGCCTGCCACAAAGCTCAAAGCCGTATCGTTGGTCTGTGGCCTAGGACCTTCAGACATCGGATACCATGGTATGGCTTGGCCCAACTATATCGGCTGGACCTGGGGTATGACCTACTTGCCTTGGATGATACGCATGTGGGCTGCGCGACAGCCTATGGGCAGTCTGAAACTCACCGACGAGAAGCGCTTCGAATGGTTCATGAGCGATCTTGTCTCCGCACCATCACCATCACCAAAAGACGTCGACGTATGGTTGAATCACGAATACATCTATCGCCAACATATGAGATCAACGCGCGAGAGCTTCGTGAACGGCGTTGGCAGTATGACTGACGATGGAGCATTGATGGCCGGGAAGTGGGAATTCAGAACCGAAGACATCAGGAAGGATTTGCCGGTGCAGCTGTGGTATGGCAAGCAGGATGTGAATGTTCCGGCGAATCACGGCGTAGTGTTGAAGCAGAGATTGGGTGCGAATGCGACGTTGAGGCTTCAGGATGAGACGCATGCGAGTTTGGAGGCGAATTTCAAGGAGGAGCAGTTGGCGGCTTTGCTTGAGAGTGTCAGGAGCAGGTAGTGGATTTGTGGGAGGGCAGAAGAGAGTGACTTATCAATGCTGATGTGGTATTACTGTATCGAAGAGAGACCAGGAGAAATACTCCACTCCACCAACGAAGACTATTATAAACCTTGGGAAAAAAACTGAGCAGTAGGAGCAGATAGAAACCAATTCACCTCAATACAGTATCGTCTTAAAGCAGCTAGGCAGAAACCACTTAGTACCCCTTCTAAACATCACAAAGCAACATGACGAAAGAACAAGTACTATCTCGTGCATACTTGCCATGTCCATACTATGAAACTAAGCCATGCAACACGAGATTCGAAAACAGCTTTGTAAATTGATGCTATAATCTGACATTACACCGCACAAAGGTATTATACCATACATATCCAGCATCTCAAGATTGGACGAGTTAACGAGATTGTCTACCCTCACCTCGTAGGTTCGGGCCAAAAGCCTTGCAGAGAGAAAGCGAGAGGTCCCAGATTGGACGACGCATTCCTTCCTACCACTACATCGAAGCTTCTTCTGCTCGGCACCAAAGTCTGTCCAGAATCCCCAGGACGTTGGAGGAGAAGGTTGTAGTGTAGTTTTATAGTTGCGCCATAGAACACATGAGGATAGAGACCAAAAGATCTCAACTTGTGATGATCGTAGAACTTCTTCTACTTCTTCTTCTTCTTCTTCTTCTTCTTCTTCTTCCTCCTCTTTATACGACTGTGGTAGATGCAGTGCCGTGCATATCCCTCAAGTGGCACGGATGGCTGAGATAAGACTGTTGCCATCCACAATATGTTGCTATAATATATTTACCATTATTACCACTTCAAATTATGTTACTATCTTGTTCCTCTTTCCCTTGCTTCCGTCTCTTCCCGGTGGAGGTGATGATGGCCTATTGCTCAGCTACCAGCACTGGGCTCAACACAGGTGAATAGCCAGGCAGCAACGCCCTTTTCCATTTCATTTCATTCATAAAGTTTGTGCTGGTTTCGCACGCTTACAACACACTTCTCCTCACCGCCATGAGTATCCCCGCCTTTATGCCCTTCCCACCCGACTTGGCTAATATGCCAAATCTCAAAAACACCTCAGATACAGTCACGAGGATACTCAAGATGATGAGGAAGATGATGATCCACGTAATCCTCGACATCTTCCGATCATTGATTGAATCGCTGAGGATCTCAGCAAGGTCGAGGAAAACACGACATCGTTCGTTAAGAACCTGGATTCTGGGTTTGATCTCGAGGTATTCGCGGACGGCGATGTAGAGGGGGTGGAGAGTGGGTTCGGAGTCCCAGAAGAAATTTGGAACGTCGAGGACGTTTGAGGCTGGAATTGGTCAGTAATGATGTACTTGTATACACAGTTAATAGGAGTAACTCACATAAATTAACGTCCACGCGACTCAAAAACAGCCTGCCGAGCATTTTCACCACCTCCTCTCTCGTCATGCCCAACTCGCCTTGCAACGCTAAGCGACGAGGAACATACTGCGCTTCGCTCATCGTCTCCGTCATTCTCTCCTCAAAGAAACTTAGCTTCGTGCTTTGTGCAATTGCATGGCTCATTGTAAGCTTGATCATGTGATCTGCACTTCTCAGCGTAATCATGTCATTAAATACTCTCGGCCTTGGTATCTCAGGATTGTACTCGAAATGGAACTCTTCGGTTTCAAAGTCTTCCTCTAGTTGTGGTCGTACAGCCAATGGGAGAATGCGTGCGGTAGTACTGCCGTGAGCACTGCTGGAGGAAAAGGTGAGGTCGGCTAGGATATCTTTTTCTTGACGCTCTGTGAAGTTCCAAAAGACAACGACACCGTAAGAGAAAATGAACATTTCCGCGAAATTCGATATCGATGAAGCTAGAAGATGACTAGTTGCTGATGGAGAAGTTGCGCGCAGGTCAAAGGGTGGTGATTCGATCTGGAGATGTCGTGTGTTCGAATTGGAAATGTCATCGTCACCATGAGGATTGTCGTTCCTGTCATGTTCTTCCTCATCCTCCTCAATCGCATCTTCACCTTCAACAACACTACCTCTTCGTATTCGACCTTCGTGATCCTGAGCTTCTGAGCCACGTACACCATACTGATCATCGCCAAAGTAACCTTCTTGATATTCGTAACGTTCACTACGTTCGAGTTCCTCGTCGAGTACTGCTTTTCCACCAGGGCTTTTCAGAACGGGACTACTTCTTATTCTGTAACCTTCGTGTCCAGGGAGTAATGGGAGATGATAGACTGTATACAGACAGTCATCGTACATCTTCGTCCTTGCACCATGTTTCATCTTGAGAAATTCTGCTGTTGCTGGCATTCGATATGACTGTGCTGTACAGTAGGCAGTCACCCGCGAGAGCTTTTCCGTTCTACTAGCTTTGGGCAACCGTTCGGCATAACTCTTCTCTTTCAAGTTAGTAGGCTGTTTCCGAGATTCTGCTTCTCCATCTCTTGGCGGCGCAGCATCATTGTCTATTGCGAATTCGCCTTTGTCATCTTCTAACTCGTCTGTCTCTGGGATCAAGACGAGCTTCTCTGACAGTTTTGACGATCGCTGTGGTACATGTTGTTGCACTGTTCGGCCGGATAGCTTGGGATCTAAGGGATGTCGACCTGATGGTGTTCTTGAATGGTTGACCGGTCTCGGTGGGCCTCGACGTTGGCCTGAGGGGATTTCGCTGGCGTACTGTAGGACATTGTCGACGCTGATTAGTCTGGTGCTTTGGCGTTGTAGGACGCCGGGACGAGAGGGAGGTTTATTCCAGGGCTGTTCTCTGCTGTCTGTGACCTGGAGCATTTTGGTAAGCCTGGATATGTTGGCGATGGAGCCTTGTGTCTTGCGTACCAGTACTGTCGGGCCTCGTTTCTGTCGCTGGGCACTAGCAAGCGACATGTCTGTACAGTTTGGAGTTTGGAGATTGAAGATATCAGATTCTCGAGTCGATGTCATTCGTTTCAGAGCTTCGGATATTCCAATGTCTTGGCAGTTCTGTCACGTGCTTCTCAGCCTTCATCGTCTTTTCCCCGCTGAGTTTGTGTTTGCTCTTGACCGCCAATCTTAATCTTACACAAGTCACACCACCTGACCACTACCTTCATCTTAGGCGCCCTGCGTGTGGGCTGCCTGGTCGCACTCGCTTTTGGCCGTCATCCCTATCTATATGCATCCTGCCCCTCTGTCACCTGCATTGGTGCCAGCGCATCAGTCATACCTTGTGACTAACAACGATAGATAAGCCTATCACTATCACTATCACTATATCAACCTCCCCAGCCTCGAATAAGACTCAAGTCTGCGCTGAACATCGTGGCTACACGGAAGAGCCTTCCCACTTCGCATCATCCAGCTACCATTCACAATCATCACAATCATGGCAGACCGCGAATACTCCTACCAAGTCTACCGCTCAAATCCCTGGTATCCTCCCCAACCACAACCAAATCGTGACAATCGCTCTCGTCGCCGCAGAAACTCACGCTCACCTTCACCACTACCCATGCGCACAAGACGAAGACGTGCACCCTCAGATCCAGACGCCGAACGACGCTCATCACCCAAAGATCGTTCTAGTGGAGGAGATGCACTTGAAGGCTTCGGGTCAGCATTTATAGCTGTCGGTCTCGTAGCTGCCATTGCTGGTGTGGTCAAAGCTGTGAAAGGACATAATGAGAAGGGCAATGCTGATGGAGAGAAGAACACAAGAGAGCAAGACGAACAGCGTGAGAAGGAGGAAAGGAGACAGGCGAGGAGGGAACGAAGACGACGAGAGGAATTGGAACAGGAGAGGGAGCAAGATGAGAGGAGGATGCGGTACGACACCACGCAAGCAAGACTGGAGAATGGTCGGCTGGAAAGCAGAGCTTCTGACGAGACGAGGCATACGAGGTTACTGGAATACAAGCCAGTTGAGGATGGAACATACTACAACCCGCAACAGCAGCAGCAAAGACCGTATGTGTATCGCAACGGCAGCTCACATGGGAGTTCTCATGGTCCTTCGCCAATGATGGCAAATGCACGACCGGTTCAACAGCAGCAGTCGTATCAAGAAGATCAGAAATGGGGACGATATGCATGATGAGGCGGTATGAAGCCTTGAGGCAAACAGGGCAGTACGTTCCTGACGTGATCATGATTACACGAATTGATGGTTTATGGTTATGGTTGAGAGAAAGCATTGCGCGGCGATTGAATAGCGCTACGATGGGAGGATAGCTTCACGAATGAGTCGTGCTACAAGTGTTGTTACAGCATAATGAAATCAGGTTGGTCAGCTGCCTCCGAATGACATGATGAACAAGTATCTCCTACATGAAAACAAATTACCTTCTTGGCCAGCAAGAATCAAAACAATGCATGTTCGAAACATGATCTTCACCCTCCTCCAATCCAAAAACCAAACAAATGACCATCTCACTACACATTTACTCCCCTACCCACACACCACCACCACCCTCACCCGCAACCAAAAAGCCCATCCAGCACCTCTCCCCACCTGCACTCTCTCTAGCTCCCTGCACAAGCGGCACGAAGTAAACCCACCTCTCCTCTCCAGCCACGCCCCATCTCACTCTCATTTTCACCTCTCCACCCGTCCTCAACCCTGCCACCAGCATTTGTTTCGTCTGTGTATGACTGGCTCCAAACGCTGCTTGTACGTCTTTGGGCGTGCGGCGGAGCGATGAGGAGATGTGGGTGATAGTGTAGTCGTTTTCGTATTCATGGAGGTGCGTGGAGTTTGTGGTGGGAGCGTATTTCAGCACAAAGGTGTCGCGGTGGAGTGTGCGGAGGGTGCTGATGAGTTGGTGGAAATGGAGGAGGGATGGAAGGGGAATTGTGTCGGTAGGGTTGCTGGCAATGTTGTGGTTGGAGCGCGAGTTTGGTAGCGGTTTGAGGGTCGTGGAGGACCTGTTGGGATAGAAGTCAGGACGGGCGTAGGTGTGGGAGAGGGAGCGCCATATGTCTTCTTCTTCTTCTTCTTCTTCGTTGTTGGTTGTGATGGTGATAGCTGGAGTGGTCACTTGCCTCAATTCCTTTTCCTTTGAAGCTGCAAATGCTTTGTTCAGATTGGCTGCGTGTGATGGTGAGTGATAGAGGAAGGCGGTGTTGGGGTGGGAAGTGAGCGAGTTGCGCACTGGCGATGGTGAGCTCGATAGTGACGTGATTGTCTCAAACTCGTCGTCGCAGGAGGATGAGAAGTATTTCAGATCGCCTGGCGTGCTTGAGGTCGAACTCGTGATGTTTTCGAAATGTCTTCCGTGTTGTCGCTTAGGCGTCCCGACCTTGTTCGACCTCTTTGGCCTGACCTTCAAGTCCTCATAGTCGCTATCCGAGGAGAAGTATTTCGAGTCCTCCAGTGAAGCAACCGCATTAGGATACACCAAAAGCTGCTCCTTTACTCTCTTCACTCTTCTCTCCTCCAAGTCCTGTCTCGCTTTCTCCCTACCCTCTCTCGCCCTAATCACAGCCACAGCAACACCTCTCAACCACTCCGTTACCTCAACCTGACTGGCCGCAATCCAAACGACACCGCCATGCTCAACATCGTACATTGCAGCAACGAACTCCAACACAAACACAGGACGTCCGTCTAGTCCCGCTCTCGTAGTCAAATTGACGCCCTCGCCAGGTGGCAGATTGAGGAATTCGCAGTCACCAACACGAAGACCACGTGGAGAGAGCGAGAAGTGCGTGGAGCGGTAGCGGATGGGATGGCCTGTGAGCTTGGGATCGGAGAGAGAGAGAGATCGGTAGAGTCGATCGAGTGGCTCGAGTATGCTGCGTATGGAGGCAGTGGAGAGAGGAGAGGAGGATTTGGTGTGCGGGCTGTGCAGGATTTGGGGGATGGCGGGAGAACGGGCTATGTCGAGGCATAGGTCGTCGAAGGCTGGGTTGGTTGCAATGGAGGGTGGCTTGATGGGTGACGATACTGGTGATGGCTTGGTGTGTTTGATGTCATTTTCAGGCACCGCAAAGCGAACATTCTTGCCTTTGGCAGTGGAAGTTGCGCCCTTATTGCTCGAGGCCCGCGACTCTGGCGTCGAAGCGAACATGGAGTCACGTCTGGACTTTTTCGGCGTAGAGATGTTTGCGCTCTTTCCTCTGCTGCTTGTTCTTGCATTGGTTTGGATGTATGAGGAAGGCGTATACAACAAAGGCGCCTGCACGTCTTGTTGACCGCTAACAGCAATTGAAGCTCGCTTAGGTGGCATGATTGAATGTGGCTAGCGTAGGCGTTTTCGGAAGAGTAGAAGGCGACAAAGATTGTTACAAACTTCCAGATTGAGTTGTTTGGAAAGGAAAATCAGGAAGCAATGATGCAGGCATAATGAATGGATGCTGCATTTATAGCACATTCTGACTTATTCTTACCTGTTTCACATAAGACATTGTGCAAGTACCTGCTGTGAGACATGATGTTTGAGAGGCACCGTGCTTGATCTTTTTCAGCCGGATACTTTGAGACAAAGAAACTAGTTTGGTATTGTGTAATTTCTTTGTCATTTCGATTGAGCGACATCAGATATGCGTTATCAACTATTGTCTCATTGTGTTTCGGCCGTCTTATACAGTTTGTGATCAATGAGCTGTAACAGTTGCCACTATCTTCTGACTCCCCACTTGGTTAGCAGACGCTTTTGTCTTATGTTTCTTTGTACAGTGGGATGAGATCTCGGTGAAACAGTGTGATTGTTGCGGTACGGATTAAATGATAGGGAAGAACAAGGTATTTGCGATTGATAGCACACGCTGATGCTGTTGCAGAAAACAGTGCTAGGAACATAGATCGTCAAACCAAGAGAAGATATTGAGTGCGATGTAGTAATCAAGAGAGTTGTGAAGTAAACATCACCACGAGTGAGGATGAGGTGCGGTCGAAACAAAGACGGCCAATGAATCGCGCAGGGGCAAGATCTGAAGCACATATGAAACAAGCTTTTAAACCTTATCATCTTTCGTGAGGGCTGACGTGGTAACATTGAATGTTGTCATCATTCGATCCTGGCGATCTCATGGTCGCCTTTGGGTGGACTTTATTGTCTGTGCGGCTACTGCATTTCGCCAGGAAACGTTACCACCGGAGTGTAATAGGAGCGAGCACGCAGCGTCCAGTAAATGGTCTCCGCTTTCGACGCTATGGAGAACAACAAGACGGTCGCTCTAGCGCAAATGGAATAACTACGGAACTTCTCAGAGATTGTCTCGACCAGTATTGTCTAGACCAGATGGTGGAGAGTCCTGGAGAGGTCAGCTGATCTGTTAGGTGGGTTGTAATCGGCTTCTCGTGTTGGAGTTTTGACCAAGTATATGGAAGAGGCATCGAGGTGGTAGCTTCCTGCGCCTAGTTATTCCGACTGTGTATTTTCGCGCGTGTGCTATTAGGCAGAGTGTACTTGTGCGCATGTAAGACGAGTACGCCGGTCGCGGCTTCGCTCATGTCTCAGTGGTCCTGTCCTGACGCTAAGCATGCACAAAGCGTTTTAGTCGTGGATCAAATTTATATCTCCTACGATTGCTCGGAATCACATCGGGATAACATAATCTATTCCGTCTTTTAACCGAATAAGTTGTGAAAAATCTCTGAACCCTTGCTGCCTGTAGTCACTAGTGCACGCACTTTGAGGAGGAAATGTGATAGGGGTTAGTATGAGGGGTGTTTATTGGTCTGCACATGTTCGCCAAGCGTCATAAATGAGGATCTAGACCGGCAGAGACTCGCATACAAGGTGGTTGATGGCTTGCATGATCGACGGCGCAAGAAGCGTTTGGAGGATCAGTCGGTAAGACTCTATGAAGGACGTGACGTCTGTGTTGCCGGCCGACCAACACGCGAAAGGTAATCTCCAGCACGCCTGATGAATAGCTGATCTTGCTATCTTTACAGGATCTTTCATCTTGGAGGGATCGCAAAAGGTTGAAAAAGTTCTAGGTGCTTGGTCTTGTCGCTGGGGCGGCGGGCGGCGGTTCTCAGCCGAGATCAGCGCGTATGCAGAAGCGAAAGCAAATGTCGTCAGTTGGGACTAGCTCGTGCTTCTTGATTCTTTACATGAGCCTAGGAGTGGTAGTATAGTCTACTAGGCTAGTGTGGCAGCGGAGGACCTGTGCAGGGTTGAAACCCAAAAATGCAAGTGCCCCCATCATCATTTTAGTTTTGATGTTGCTTGGCTGAGGTCCCTGACGTCCGACTTTGGTACTTCTTGCTTTTCGTTTATAACTTACTCGTGTCCCAGCTTTTTCTTGCCCTTCAGCCCACGCTTCTCCCAACACGCACGACTCTTGTCGGAGCCCTTCCATCTTCCAAGCGCTTATCCGCCGTGCCGCTCTTGGAATCCTTCGTGTCTTGTGTCGCACCGCACCGCAGCATTCTCCCCCCTTTGTCGCAATAACCCGCGATTCAGCGACGGCCAGTATAGTCAAGCCAGGCGACGCTAACTTCTTCATCCAAACAGGTAGGTGACGAAGGCTAATTATGCAGATTCTCTACCTTACATGTCTGGTTGTTGACGCGCTTTTTCCAGCCCTCTCTTCGACATCAAGGTCCACGCAACAAGCATCAAGCGGCTGGCAACTGTTAACTGTTTGCTTGATCCATCAGCTATATAGACGCCGAGGAGAATAAGGTCGTAGTGGTTCCAGCTTCCAAGGTTCGTACTCTTCGCACGACTCTTCAAAAATGCCTTCGCCTTCGCTGTCTTTCCCCTCCCGAATAACTGACTATTGAACAGACGTTACACCACTGAGTCGTTCAGTTTCAGGTCCTATCCGCTCCGCAACCTGCCTGACTCTCTTATCGTGTACTTCATGTTAACAACATGAGCGCAGTGCCATCTCCAAATGACATGTCGCAAGGGCAGATGATGCATGATGAAGACCTAAAGCAACACGACAGTCCTACTAATAATCTTCAAGGCGGCGTACGTCGCAGGCCATCACGAGCTGGAACGCGCTCTGTATCGACTTTGACAGCAGCACAATTGGAGCGCAAACGCGCAAATGATCGTGAAGCACAGAGAGCAATCCGACAACGAACCAAGGAAAACACTGAACGTCTTGAAAGACGCGTCGCCGACCTGGAAGCTCAGCTCGAAGCTGTTGGTGCTGGTGGCAGTACTCAGGTACCGGCCTTGCTCGAGCGCATTCGTCAAAACGAGCATGAGATTTCTATCCTTCGCATGAGGCTCGATCAAGCAGCCTTAGCAATGGGCGTGGAAAGTGGTGGTAAGTTTCCTATGACATGCAAAACTAGCTTGAAGCTGTGACTGTCGGTCTGGGTCCCGGTATCATGCTTTCGTGTGACAAAGAAATATTGGTTCAATTACTTATGCGACTTGTCCGTGCTGATTTATCCTTCTTGTAGCTGCTCTCGAGGATCCCAATGCTCGGGGCGTCGACCCAATTATCAACGGAAACAACATGCCTCTTCTTGCTCAACCTCAGGTTGGCCAGGCTCAGATGGCAGCAGATATGTTGAATCACGGCGCAGAAATACAGCGCCCAGGCTCAAACTATGGATATCGACCATCCTCTGGGTGGCAGCAAGCATCTGGATACGGTGCTCACACTGGAGTGAAGCGAGATACAACACCATCCAATACCGGAGACCACTCACCAGAATCTATGAATTGGTCTGGTAATCGGAATAGAGCTTCAGATCACCATCAGCCTACACAAGCAGCAGAATATGCTCATATGCTCAGTCAGCAGCCCATGCGTCCTGGTAGTCAACAGCCTTTGCCATATCAGCCAGGCCATGAACAACACGCCTATCCTTTACCTCCACAGGGCAATCCATCGATGACAACTTATTCCCCAGCGCACGGCAATCACGCACAACCCTACAGTCTGCCCCCAAATGGACAACACTCTGGTCCCCAGCAGCACACCCAACAAGGGCCCCATCCTCACCAGCAGAGCCATCCGCAGCAGTCTCCACACATTCAACATTTACCGCCACCGCATGGGCCTGGCGATGCAGATCGTGACGGTGGTCAACAAGTATACTATACTGGTTTCCCGCGCGGATGAATCAATATTGCTAGACGCAGCGTGATACTTCTAGACCCTCATGCAATCTACATCCCTCCAGAAGACTGGATGACCGACATGCATCGTGGCGCGAGGATAGCACGACGACAGGAACGATTTTGCTTAAGTGGTAGGTATGTGGACGGCACATTATTGGTTGCATATTTTCGAGCGAGAAGGTGGCAACATAGTTCAATTACAGAGCCACTAATGGAGGTACTGCTATACTATTGGAACTGGCGTGGGGTGCAGAGCAGAGAAGGGACGAATGTACATTATGATAATAAACATATCGAGGACTTCGAAACGTTTGAAGTGTTCTAGGTGACTCGACACAGCCTCGTCGGTGCTACTTGGAGCGGAGTTTGCTTAACATCTAGACGTAGCAGCACGGTTGTCTCGCTTACATCGTGTTCTTCATCGAACTATTTGACACCCCCAAGTGTCATCATGCCAATCTGTGTTCGCGAGAACCGAGCGGACTTCTTTTGCAGACACATCTTAGCACAAATTGCCGAGCGAAGTGTGCTCAAGATACCCCACGAGTTCAATGTCCTTCACCAGTATTCCTCTCGCACTGCACCACCTTTCTTTTCACCTGCCTCGATTCTGACCTAGACCTGTCTCTAAAGCCACTACAGCGCTCTTGAGAACTCTGTCTCCTCACCTCCTCCGAGACTTGGTCACGTCCGTGACATGTCGTGGAAATTTTGGCGCCACCTAGATCTTCATGGATCTACCCCTCGTCATTTGACCGTTCCTGCGTTGAGACCATGACACAGGACGGCGATTCGGCATCGCTAGTGCTTGGCTGTCACCTAGTGTTTCAGGTTAGAGGTAACGACAGCCTTCTCGATTCTGTGACGGAGTGAGTTCCGCGTGCTCTGAAGTGACGACCTGCAGCATATGCTGCTTTTGGCAAATGTACTCGCATGATCCGTTCTGTCTCAAATAGGACAGTCATAGGATTGTTTGCCACCTCGAACAAGTGAGTAGAGATCTTCCTGTTTAACCATAACAGCGCACACGCTGAACACGTTAGCATTGGCCACGATACAATCGACAGAAGATCGATTATGCAACTACCTGGATTGTTCGTCTGTTGCAGCACAGACGTCATGGCATTAAGAAGACGATTTTCAACGAGATCGACTACTATACCGGAGCACTTTCTTAATTTGTAAGGTGATACGTCTTAATCTGCACTTGCTATCGACGATGCAGCAGAGCCTCGCTGATCTGAATTTCTGCTCGGGCAGCTGATCCGCACAAGCATGAACCTCATCATCATGTCGCGGCTACCAGCAACCTGCAACATCTCGATCTATCTCTGGCCGTTAGGCGCCCCAAGTACTACGAGTGGCAAAATCCACCTTAAATAATGTCTAGGGAGATGAGAACAGGCACAATCGATGGCCGCCAACTTGAGGCGTGGCGCTAGCTATTCTGCCTACCTTCCGTAGTAGGGCAGTTGAACCCCAGAAAGAGCTTCAAGTATCACCTTGTGTGGTCCATGCAAGAAGAGCCAAATGCACTGCTATGAGGCACACGTGCCTGCCACACCTACGACCTACAGCTGACAAATATCGCTTCAGAATCAGAATCAACATCATAAAACATCCAGTTACCTCATAGTGTTTTTGAAAAGAGACGACGATCTATTCCAGAACAACATGGTTGCTGCAATATCTGAGACAACTTTGTTGAATAAACATGCTAACCAACCGTGTCTGAACCAATCAAAGATCCCCATTTATGCCTCCTGTTTGAGGACTGTGATGCCAAGTAGCAGCAGCGGCTCGGACAGGCCGATGACCGCACCTATATACGGTAGAGATCGCCGAACGCAACTATCGGAGACTTTGTGGAGTCTCTTGCTTATATTGTTCAATAGAATTGCAGGATTTAGATGAACTATGCGGAAGTAACTGCGAAGAGCTGGCTAAATCATTCACATTACTAATTCTCTATTACAGGGTTACTTGGTATATTTTCAATATAACTATTAACATCATAAATTATTTGTTCGTTATATAATTGTTTCACCATCAGCCAGAAAGCTTATTGTCACCAACCAGTGATTTCGATTTCCCAGGTCAAACTCGATCATGACCACGTGTTTTCATTGGCATCACGATTATACACGCAAATAGTTGTACGCCTCGCGGTCCAGATTTGTCACATCTTTGTTAGGTCGGATCAGTCCGTCAATCTATCCACAGGCGAACCATGCTGTGGAACACCTCTCATCAGCTCTACTACACGCCAAACCATGGTGGGTGCCCTCTCTGTAAGGCAAAGGTTGAAGGGATGCGCTCTAGATGACATTTTTCTGCTGACTTGAGTTGTTGAAGTGTAGAAGAGCAGAGACTGTAGCCAATGTTGTAGAGGAAGAGTTGAGCTCATGTCTTATTGACCACGTCTGACGAGGTAACGTAACAGCCTTGCTCGACGCAACGGATGCCTGGTCGAAACTTCGTTTCGCTTCAATCACCATTGCCGATATATAACCCGAAGCTTTATCTGGAGCCAAGAAAGAACGCCAGCTCGTCGGAATCACGGCTCGCGACTCGGTAAAAGGCTTGGTCGTCATGTAAGAGACGCCGCTCGAATCTCATTTCCCCTTCTTCCATCCACAACAATCCCGCCAGGGTCGAAATTACGCCCCATGATTCAGCCATGCCCACGCCTCATGCCCCTGACTGCGTGGTCCTTGGGGAGTTCCTGCCCAGGACTCTGAAGGCAGCGAGACTCACACGGGTTCATTTCATGGTCTTCCATTTCAGCCCGTCAACCTGCTAATGTCCGTCTAGCGAATAACGAAGGCCACGAGAAGTAATTCTGTCAACAATGCTTGACTCATCGTGATCCTAGTCCACACACAATCACTACGGTGCTACGCGTTCGAACTAGGCATCGTACGAAGCGTCTGCTGCTATATGGCACAAGAGTGCAGGTAAGTCGGCTGTGAATGATGCCGGATGTACTCGAGTCGGTCCAGCGTGAGGCTTATCTCTCAAGTCGTCTATCGAGGACTGACCCCGAATCAGCTTTGTTGCCAGGAGCTGCACGGTCTATGATGCTTTGCAAGCAGGAATGACTAAAACGTGCGAGACAACGCCGACATGGAGCAAACCACAGAGCGAGATGTCGCCGGATCATCTTGTCGATTGAAGCGTCGCTCCGTCCACTCTTCTCAGCCTCTGAACAGCATAAATTCTCCTTGATTGAGACTGATCCATACCTACCATCTATACATCAAGCTCAAGTCAGGCGACGAGATCTCGATCTCTATTTCTCCACAAGGACGGGACGTCACTGAGGTTCGTTTCTCAAGTCTCATCTAATAATGATGCACATTCGGGCTTGTATGTTAGAGCTCGGAAGCCGTCCAGCATACAACCCTCCGCAGGAGGCAAGAAGGCTTCGATCTAGATCAGGAGTCTAAAATCAAAGGTGGAGCTTTGCCACAGTCGACCAAAACAAGCCAGTCGCGATCAGCACAAGACAACTGGAACACCATACAGCAGAATCTCACGCTTCTTGAGTCTAAGGTGATAGGCCCTGACGACCCTATTATCTCTAAGATACTGGAGCTTTGACATCTAGACGAGAAGCTTGTAAGAAACTAGAGGATCTGTCTATGCGAACTACTCCGTTTCGGACAATCAACGTCCTCCTCCCACGACCTGAATCACCACATAGTTCAACTACTGCTTAGTTATGCCATTTCGTACACTGCGCATCCATTGCCGCTGCCTCGTCGTCCAAGGTGTCGAAAGTCCCGACAATGCCTTGTAATTACGGCTCTGCGATTTGTCCTTCCTCCTCTTGATGTGCCTCATCTTCTCATCGACCTGCGCGATTGAGGGGCGGACTTGATCATCAAGGGCCGGAAGCTGGTGCTTTCTTCGTATCTTAGAGACGTCCAGCAGTTGCATTCGAATGTTGTCATATATGACCCGCTAAGAAACACGGTTAGTGACATCAGCATCCTCCAAGCCACGAGCAAGCTCGATCAGTATCTTATGGTCCTTATACACAAGAGACACATATTTGAACAAGATGATCCATTGGCTCAAGAATCTCGCCTAAGACTCACGGTCCTTGAGAATCCCGTATAGCTTCCCACACTTACGCCTAGATTAGCGTCCTCCCGTCATCCTCTTCCTAGTAATGACTGCGATAGGATCTAGGCGCAATCCATTCTATAGTTGCTACTAGTATTACTACTGTGACAGTGCCCTCGTGGTTTCGAGGACGATAGTAGTCACGTAAATAGGCTGTATCTTGATCGCATCTAGTCTGGGTGCAGGGCTAGGTCGAGCTAGCTCGACCTGGCGAGGGGTCTGTCTACTAGGAGTCAGGCAAAGCATCGAGTGTTTCGAAAAGTAGACTGAATGACGTCAAAAAGACAAAGTCCTTGAGCTCATGATGTCCAGTAAGCTTATCGTTCTCAACCTCCATTTCCTCTTCGTGAAACTTCTTGCTTGCGCGGACAGTGAGTTCCAAATACTCATTCTTCTCGTGGTCATCTCCACCGAAAGGGGCGACGTGACCGGCATACTTGAGAAGGAGCACGTTCATTTTCATGCGTTTCATGCGACCATTGCCATCGGCGAAGGGATGGATATTGATGTCGGTGCGCATACTTTGTCGCAAGGCGTGGGGGTCCATTATTTGAGTACTCTCGGCGACAACGATCTCATCGTGAAGATCCTGGAATAACTTCTTCATGTACTCAGGAACACTGGAGGCTCTTATGAAGGGCGTGGCCTTTTTCTGGTTGCCGTACCGAGCAGCGATCTCGTGCTTGCGGAGCTGTCTACCGATCGACTCACCGTCGTGGAGGACATCCTTACACAGTATCTGGTGGGCCTCGAGGACGAGAGAAAGTGTGAGGTGGAGGCCATCGAGGACTACCTTGTCGAACAGGAAGTTGAAGGCTTGAGCATGTTGAATAGTCTCAAGCCTGCGTGTGTTGACTGCCATACTGTCTGTGGCTTGATTTGCGGCACAGGCTCAGCTTCGATCTCACGATACTCCGCGTCGGCTTGGGTTAGGCTGGCTTGGATGACTTCACCACGAAAGACCTTCTTGCACAGTTTGGTAGTGAGGCTTTCGCCGACGCCCGCATCCTCGATCTTGTTGCTGCCATAGACGGCTTTGCAGAAGTAAGTCTGCAGGAGATGTTGTGGTAGTAGTGACCAAAAAGACGAGGTCGAGGCGCGTGTGAGGGTTGCTGGAGTCATGTTCGAGGTTGTAGTGGACACCTTAATAGTGAATTCTTGTTGTGCTGACAGGTCGGGATGCTAGTAGTGATAATAAATTGTTGATTGGGCTGGAAGGGATGCGAAGAGTGCTGGTGAGAATGTTGAAGGTAGTGGTATCCTGGTTTTTGGGGGATCTCGGCAACGTTTGTTGTAATATATAAGAAGGTTGCGGTTGCTGCGCTCAGAAATGCGACTCAAAATTGTGACTCAGATAGATGGGACGAATGAGAACTTTTGGGCCCGGTATACTTGTATTATTTTGAGGAACTCGTGTTCAATAGTTGACTCAAATAGTTAATGTGCTTGATTTAAGCAAGAGAAGCAGCAATGTAGCACGCTTCTTTGTAGGACACTTGCTTGTCCTGTCCTTCTGGAGATGTGATATGTACAGCTCTTTCTTGCATAATCTCTTCAACTCTATAATCACGATTCACTTCCTGTAAGAGACCGCTCCGAGTGGATCCTTATCGAGTTGGAGGATTGCTGCTTCTATCTATTCTACTGACGAAGGCACCCTAGCCTTCGTGGGCATAATCGAATTCGTGGTCGTGCGCGTAGAAGCTCGTAGTATACCTAATATAAGCATGGCGGGTCAAGTTATCTGATGGGTAGTTTTTATCCTCAGGCGACTTCGTCCTATAGTACACCTGGCTTTAGTGCTTCGTGCTAGTTCCTCATCTTGTGATTGAATATATGCACAGCTCATATATCGTTCAGGTACTGCCAGGGTCTGCATCGGCTGCATGTTTATCATCCGACTTTGGCAACGTCGACATAAGTTCCACGCCATGCTTAGTATTTTCTTCCTGTGACACCGCACCGAGCCACTTCCCATAGAACGGCTGCGCCCATTTAGGATTCCCCGTCAGCAAAAGCGTCCGCCTCCACGCTCCTTGCGCCTCTTTCTCCATAGTCGTAACACATTCGGCTACACACTTAGCAAGCCACGCAGCATGACCTGAGCCGCGGTGAGAAGGCAGCACGTAGACATCTGTCAAATATGCGAGAGTCATGTAGTCTGTGATCATACGAGCCATGCCGATCTGCGTAAGGTGTGAATATATGCTTGTGGATGTGCTTGAATCTTCTTCTGCGCCAGATGCTGGCGGTGGTTCGGTAGTGTATAGTCCTAATGTCAAGGAGTTGTCAAGCATGGCTTCGAGATGTACATCTGGCATTGCGCTTGCCCAGGACATATCAGGGGATGAAAAGGCATCGCTAATAAAGGATAGGGAGAGGTATTCGCGGCGGGTGGAGATGAGGTAGACGACTTTTGTTTTTGGGTCCCGACGAGTCCAGGTTTTTGGAGCAAGAGGAGGGTCTGGGCGCATACTGTAGGAGGGGCGGGGGGTGGCCATGATGGTGGTTGACAGACGGGAAGGAGCAGGACGAAGTTGAAGTAAATCGCTAAAGACTAGGTGGTTGTTTCTTGACTAGCACAACATCGGCAGGACTTGCGCCCGCTCATAGCATCAATATCAACAACAAGAACATGATTTCTCACTCAGCTTCTACCAAAGGTATAGGTATTGTAGGGGCTGGCTGTTGATGCTCAGACTCAATTCTCTCCCACCAATTTCACAAACTACACCTGCCCGAACTGGTCATTCAACCAATCCACAAACAACTCGCCAATTCTCTCCGCACTCATGTTCCCCCTCCCACTACCCTCTCCCTGCCCAGTGGGTCCCATCACCATCCCCATCCCACCCATCTGCTGCCGATGCAACGCAATGAACTGCCTGCGCATCCTCTGCAATGCAGGCACACTCAACGCCCCACCAACAGGCAAATGCACTTTCACCACCTTCCCCATTCCACCATCACTACCACCTCCAGTAAGACCCTTCGCAACCTCCCCTAACTCTACAGGCACGACACCACCACCCTCATCCCTGTGTTCCGCCCAATAGCCTTGCACTTTCGCAAGCACGCCCTGCGTCACGCGATCGAGGACGTATAGGTGTCCTGGTGCGCTCGCCGGCGTTAGTACAGTGGCTTGGTTAGGCCGTATCACCCTTCTAATGCCGTCTTTGTCTTTTGGCTCGACCATTTCTTCCCAGATGCGTGAGAGAGGGGGAAGGGCATCGGAGAGCGGGACAGTGAAGAGGGGAGAGTCCCAGCGTGTTGCGCCATTGGGTTCTTCAAAACGTAAGAGGAGTTCGTGGTGTGTTTTTGTGTCGTATGGGTCGTCTGGGGCGAAACCATTGAGTTTACTGGACGACTGTTGGGTACTCGTCGTTGGGTTTTCTTCTGCGTTTGGAAGTTTGAGGAGGCGGTCTTGATTGATTGCTGTGCTTTCTTCATCAGTAGTCGCAATGTGTACAACACAACTTGGAGTTCCTAGGGCTTTCGCTTCACAATGTAATTGGTATCGCCAGCCTTTGATATAATTTCCAGTGTCCAGCACTACGACATCTTCACGACTCATTGCCCGCTTGACGGCGGAGTATATCGTTGCGCGAGCATCTTTTTCGGCGCGAGAGGTGTCGTAAACCGAGCGTGGCAAGGAGAGGCTGTGATCTGAGATGTGATGTACGCGGAGGTTACGATGGCGCGGTTTTGGCGTAGCTGTTCCGCTTGCGGGTTGTGGTGCAGGTTGACGTGGGGCTACCGGTGGCGAGCCGACTGTATGTTGTGTATTCGCTGGTGCTGTTGGTTTGGCTATCCTTGATAGGGCTGCTTCTGTCAATCCAGCTATACTTGATCCATTCTTTCTTTCTGCGCCAATGTTTAAATGGCTGAAGTCACTTGTGGCATTGTTTATGGGATCAAAGTCATCCACATCTTCGCCTCGTATTCGTCGTTCGAAGTAGTCGACTATTTGCTTAGAACGAGAGGTTTTGCCGGAGCTGGGATGGCCGCAAATGATGATTAGCTAGGGTAGACACAAAGCATAGTGTCAGCGCTGCAGTGTGCGCTTAGGGTACGTCGGGAGAGACGTGAGGACAGGCTTACAGGCATGATTGTGATTTTGGGAGGTCAGACTACACTCTGGAGCGATTAAAAGTTGTTGATTATTTCTGGCGGAGTTTCAGCTCGGGTGTTTCAGGTTCGCACGTGACCTGACAATGAAACGTCGAGGTTGGGTTGCCCTTGCTTCAAAAGTTAGATTACATTCCGTAGGAGATATATAAGAAAGCTGTGCACACTCTTCCCTCTTCTACCACCATCACTAATGACAACACGATGAATAGCAACATCAAGACACATTGTTGTCATTCAAATATAGAGCCTACAAATAGCAAACAGAAAGAGATATAATGATATTCAAAGCACAACCAAAGTACAAGAGATATCCAGTATCCCTTAGAAACTCCTTCGAAAACACCAAGAACATCTATCTGGTCATACATTTTCAGATAAAACGCCAAACAGCTCCACATATATCACCAGGAAAATATCGTTCGTTTCGCACCGTATAAAGACATGGGTATCATCTTGCTCGCGTGGTTCAGGTGAGGTGATGGTAGGTCGGTGATTCGTGATTGTTGAGTTCGTGGTGAGAAATGAGGGTCGCATGTTGCTCCGGTGCCGACCATGCGTAATAAGAAATAGACAAACGCCGTTGAGGAAACCCGATGGTGGCTAGAGTCTACGAGAAGACGTAGCTGACGACACCGGAGTTGGCAGAGACCTAAAGGAAGGTATCAGTATTTTGTTCGCAAGACGATGGGCGAGAGTGAAGACTTACAGTGCAGCCAGTAGTAGGTGAGCAGTTCTCGTAGTTGTTGCCACTACAGTATTGGCCGTTGGTGTACTTGCATTTTCCGTTCAAGTTGCTGAAGCCCCCATTGTTACCAACAATCTCGATGGTAAAGTCAAGCTTGGCGTTTGTGGTTGGTGCATTCTGGAAAATGGACAACCAAGCCATTCCATTACTCCAGCCAACTCCAAGGTTGAGAGGAGCATAGTTGCCAAGGTTACTGTTAGGGCTGCCCCATTGGCATCCAGCAGAGACAGAGGTACCAGCGGGGTTTACGTAGTATTGAGCAGAGGTGCCCTTTCCTTGCCATTGGTAGTAACCATCCGAGGTAGGCATGGTGAGGTTTTGGTAGGAACCAGGTTGAGCATTGAGAGGAACCGTCTCGCCTTCAGTACCAGGATAATCGGTACGACAAACAGCTGTCTGCTGGTTCATGGTGTTCTTGACCATGACGTTGACCTGCTGAGCACCAGGAATGCAAAGAGTGTTCGACAGTCCAGGGTTTGTAAGGTGAAGCTTGCCACCTTGACAGAGAAGACCACCAATAGATTGACCAGTGGCACCTTGCATAGTTGGCCATTGAGACTTCTGGTAGCCTGGTGGGCAGGCGTACGAGCAGAAATTACCCTCGGCACAGCAGTTGTTGCCAGAGCAAGTGCCACTAGTGGCAGTCTCGATATCAGCGAAACCAGCCGCGAGCTGGGATCGTGGGTTCTGAATACCAGTCCAACCACCGAGACCGACCCAGTCGACTTCAATAGGACCATAAGCTGATGGGAAGGTGGAGCAAGAGAGCTGACCGTCAGGGAAGGGGCTATTGACACCATTGCCATTGCTGGCGGGCGCAGGAGCAGCGGCGAACAGAGCGGCAGCAACTGGAGGACTGCTGTGTACAGGAGCTGGTGCCACAGACGATGTAACCTGTATCGTCGAGGTTGGGTGAGTAGGCACAGCGATGGAAGTGGGCGCGACACTGGCTGACGTTGTCAATGCAATCTTGGCCTGGACGACTGGTGGTGCGATGATGGAAGAGGCCACGGCGATGCTGATGCTGGTGCTGGCCGTGCTGGAGGAGGTAGAGACAATTGATGATGAAGTCGGCAGCGAGGAAGGAGAAGCCATCTGAACCATGCCATCGGCGGAGGTGACGAATGTGCCGTTGCTAAGAGCTTCCTGACACTCATCATAGGGAATGAGCTTGCCCATGAAGTCGCACACGACTACTGTTTCGGGGACTTCGTCGATGACCACATCAGGTACAGGAGCAGGAGCAGGAGCGCGCTTTTGTGCGTGCTGGTGGTGGTGATGACGATGTGGTTGTGCAGAAGCAACGACACCAGCAGTGGCGATGATTGCGCCAGCAATTGAGAAAGACTTCATCCTGCCAGAGGGCGATAATAATGGTGACTGTGTTGGAGATAGTTCCTGCGTCTATCAAAGACGAATGTTGTAGGTATGTCTTAGGTTGAGTGAAGCTACAATTCCTATGGTTAACAATATGCTCTAGAGTTGCTGCCTTTTGCGCGTATACACATAGGTGTCGCGCGAGTCTGGCCTACCTATGAAGTGCTTATAGAAGACAATTTGTTGAATGAACGTTGATCAAGCCGAGCTTAGCTCCAGGATTTGAATAATGTTTGGGTTGTTTTTAAAATCAGAAACTGATCTGCGCTGTATAGTGTAAATAAAGAGTGGAACGAGGGCCGAAGCTGCCTCTAGGAATGTGCGAAAGTTGAAAGAGAGGCGACTGGCTTGCAGTGGCAGTATGTTTGGAGCTGAGGTGTATGCGACGATGAGGTGTGCGACAGGATCAGACGAAAAGGAAATCAAGCAGGCTTGGGACGAAGGTGAGACGCGACCAGATTAAAGGCGTTTTTTCCAGTTTCAGGCTGGTGTTGGTTGCTATGGTAAATTAAGATTGGCCCCACTTAATAGAGGGCGTCGTCATTCATCCCAGTCAACACGCTTCATCTTGTTCTCGTACGTAGACTTTTGCACAAGACGTCTAGCCAACTTCGTATTCGAGCTTGTTCTCTTGCTTTCCGTGCTATATGTGTTGATGGGTGAGCCGAGGAAAATGCGGCAGTGACTGGCTCAAGCTTGTGTAGCTACGTGCTTGGACAGTGCATCTTCTTTGCGGGCATGCTCTGTCTCAGCAACTGAGCAAGTTGACTTATATTGCCTTGCAGGAGTGTCATATTGTGTTGAAAACGAGAGCAACACGCGACACGGTTGTGAGCCTAAAGAAAAGAAAAGCTTCTAACAAAACTTATTCTTATTCTGGTGTTGATAGTGCCAAGCATCGGCTGGCGTTCGCTGCACAACATTTGTTTCGGAGTGCATGTCCGGCCGTCGTCAATGTTGACTTGTCGTGTTCCTACATGATGCTGATTTAAGCTTCCAAGGTTACGTGCTTCACAGATGTGATACGATCCGCCTTACCTTCCCCTACTCATGACCATCAGTAGCACGAACAATGACCAGAAGAAGTGACGAAGTGATGAGGGATTTGGGCGAGGCCTTGATGTGGAAAGTACCGTGTTGTTGTGTCGGCTACATGAACCAATATTACACTGCCAAGGCAATCCTTGTTCGAGACCGACACAAGTGATGATGCCAAACACACGGCACTACCCAGGTCATGAACTGGTGATACTGCTATGATGCGAAGGCACGTTTCGGTCTTACTGACGGCCGGCTCATACGTGCACACATTCGACCTTCCGCATGGTCGCAGGAAGGTTTCAGCAACACCTTCCCGCAGGATTGCGATGACAAGAAGCGAGCTGCCATATGGTGTCGCGACAATAGATGCATCCTTAAAGCACTTCAGGACCCCAACTCATGTCCTTCAAGGAGTACGGTGAATGGTACACTCTAGCAGCTCTCAGACGAGCTTCTCGAGCTGGCCTATAACATTATTGATGAAACTGCTACCTTCCTCTCGCTCGTTTGCATCGGTGAATAGTACCTCCACCAAATAGCATAGATATTTCTCAACTTAAAAGAATTCACTCCTTTGGCGCAAGCAAATGGTAGTCTCTCCCCACCACCAAATCAGTTCCTGGTGCCAGGGTGGATGTTGCAATTAGCGTGACGATTGCCAGAGCAAAAGAAAACAATACAAAAACGAATGCAGACCTACAGCAACTGAAATTCGCATGTGGTCACCCACTATACTACTACGCAGTCGATCTGTGGCTTAAATAGGGCAGAACGAACGGGATGCCTTGTTCTCCAGAGTCTATGGCCGTATGTGAAAGTTTGTGTGTTGTGTTTCTTTATAAATCATGATGTTCAAGCCTCGGATCTTTTGAAACAAGGGTGATATAAGACAGTTCCGACAATCTAATGTAAGTGCTAACTTCAATACTCCTGGAGTAACGATCTCTGTGCTTGGGGGTCATGGGGTCGGTCTCGGCGTCCTCGGCTGGCTTGTGGTTAATGGATTGAGGGCGGCGTGTAGAACACACGGCTGAGGTGTTGACATAGGCAGCTAGAGGGATTCAGCTTGAGGGTTTCTTCAAGGGTTGGGTAGCGTGTTGAGGAGTGTTGCAATCATGCCATGTGCGGCAAGTTTTAGAGAGGGTCACCGGTGGGAGTGTGGTAGCGAAGCAATTTGTCCAAATATAGTCCTGTTGAGTGGTGTTCGGGTCTGCCCGCTCCGTTGAGGCATCTATTGCCATGTTCTATACAAAGCACGTATCGAAATAAAACAATGAAAAACATCAGGGAAACGTCCATGGTATCATGGTATAGTCAACGATCGAATCGTTAATAATAATCTATAGAACAGCATAGTATAGCCCCTCCAGACAAGGTAGTCGTGCCCCTCCCTTCTTCTGCTTCATATCTTCCCTTCGCATACTGTACTTCCGTTCCACTCATACTTGTCTTCGAGCTTCCTTTCCATGCCGGGACATTGTCGACCTCACTTCGCTCTCTCCTCCAACGACAACATCGACTCCACCTCGGCCCTCCTCGGCCCTCATACCATCAAGTCAACTTGTCGCAGAGCTCGCTCAGTTCTCCCGCCTGTTACCGCAGTCCGCGCACTTGCAAGCGCCCTTGGCACATGAACATGTTGTCGTCTTGCTGCCACATGTACATGTTTTGGTGTTGTTATCATTGCTGCTGGTAGTAGTGTGGTTGCTGCAACTCTTGCAAGTGCAAGCGTTGGGAGCGCAGGAGCAGGAGTTTGTGGTGGACTTGCATGTGCAGGCCATTGTTGAGTTTAGCTTGATATAAGGGAGGTTGTAGTAGGCTATGTAGTTGAGTAGAGTTAGTGCTGTGATTTGTTGCGATGTTTGAGCTTGATTGTCTACAATAAGACTGAAGGAGAGGGAGAGAAGGACAGGTTGGAGGTGAAAGGTCGAAGAAGTTGACGATAGAGTTGAATGAAGTTGAAAGAATATGGACAAAAAGAGTATCCGCGGAGAGGATGGACCTTGTCACATACATTAAATAGCTTTCTTACAGGCGAATGCTCGCAAGATCGGTTAGAGGACTTGTGAAGAATCAAGAATGATGTTGGTATTGGTGTTTGATGATGGAGGAAAAAAAGAGAGGAAACAGCGCAGGAATCGTTCACATTAAATATCCTTCTTCTTCACATCACGGAAGTCACTAGAATCATGGGGTCTTGGAGCATAGATGAGATGTTTGTGCGTGGAAGATAACAGGTGAGCTGTTTGTGCGTCTTACGTGGTGGATGTGCGTCTTTTGTGCGTGAGCGATTTGTGCGTTGGTACACGACCAGTTTTTCGCCACATCTCCTTGTTGCCAGAAACAGGAGTGAGATCAATTTTGAGATTGGAATCGAGTCACTGTATCATTTGTCGCGTGCTTCATCGTGTTATGCAATTGTTCTCTTGCTTGAAGGATGCAGAAGCTGAGAGTGGCGGTCTTGAGTGGGTTGTGCCTGAAGTGGGTCCAAGCAAGTAGATCTAAGGTATCAAGAAGGACCAGCTGTTAATTGGCAGAACAAACCGAACGACATAAGATGATATGCTAACAATGTTCAAGAAATAATATATATTAAATCGACACCCGCTAAAACCAAGAACCATGCAGCATATGCCTACCACTCTTCTCAAATCAAACTCAAGCAGCGCTCTTGACCCTCGGAGCAGCCCTGTTGACCTCACCCAACCCATCCAAAGCACTTCCCTCGACCGCCTCGCCCCTCATCCTCGCCAACTCCATTTGCTTCATCTTCTCCTGAATCTGCACTCTTTCCGGCTCAACCACCTCCCTAGGTCCCATGGCCTTCCACTCAGGCAAACTATCCTTTCCAAGTGCCTTCAACGTGCATCTCTCCACCGCGCTATAATCAGCTGGGTTCTCGCGGTTAAAGTTGAAAGGCTCCCTTGCCGCCAGATTCGGGTTTGTGATGATCCTGAGCGTGCGCAATGAGTTGCGGCTGGCGGTGTGGAGCATGAATGGATGGATGAGGTAGACATCGCCAATTTCTCCTGTGGCTTCCACGAAGTTATCGCTTTCCTTTGCCCATTGCCTGAAGATGCGGAGGTCTTCGTTGTCATTGAATTCGGCGCGGGGGACCATGCGTGGTGAGACACCTTCGGGGTGGTTGTATAGGTGGTGGGCTACTTTCTTGACGCCATCGGGGCAGATGAGGGTACCGCCACCGGAAGGCTTGATGTCTGTGAAGAGGGGGAGGACGAGGAGAGCTTGTTCAGGAGAGTCGAGGTAGTGTGTGAAGAAGTCGCCGTCGGTGTGCCACCCAGGCAGGTCGTGTGGGTCGGGAATGCTGTTGTCGCCGGTCAGGGACCCGAAGTTTACGATGAGGTTATCCTGTTCATAGATACTGTGTTAGTTGTCGTCGGCCTCAATCTTTGTGTTGTATAAGATTGGCTGAAACACTCATACATACCATCCATGAGTGGGACTCTGGGTGTAGTCTTTCTTCACCACCAACAAGCTGGCACATTCCTGCCCATGCCTTTGGCGCGAATGTCTTGACGGGTTCACTGCGGTGCCATGGCATGTTTACACGCTCGGCTTTCCAGGTTGTGGGATCATCTTTCTTGTAGCCTAAGCGCTGCCACATATTTGCGGTCCAATCTGCGGCTTTCTCACGAGAGAAGCAGCCCGTGAGCTTGATGTAGCTGGAGGCGTGAGCTCAGCATGGTTGTATCGAGACGTGTAGGATGGAGGGCTATATGGTGACGTACCCATTCTCAAGGAAGCTGTAGTGAAGAACGTATCAGTATGTCGAGTACTATATCAATATAGAGTCGTTTCCACCCCCACTTACGAGTCGATCTGTTCTTGGGAGAGGGTGTAATCACCATACGGCTGTGCAGAAGGCATAGTAATGGAGGGGGTGATTGGTGACTTGTAGGGAAATTGGCTGCTGTATCTTCGCACTTTACGATACTCTTGATATCGAAATCAAAACGAGCGCGTCCTATGTTTAAATGCACTAGCACCTCTTGCTCCACGGCCACACTACTCCGCAGGCATAATAGCCATGTGCCCGGTCACCTGAGCATTCAATGGGACAAGTCGTGTGGCAAAAAATCGAGTTTATCCGGACTTGGTTATGGTCTCTGTAACAGGTCGAGGACAAGGCCGTTTAGCCAACAGGAACGATTCCAAATGGAAATAAAAATGGAATAAATTGTCGACTGCATTTAAGCCTGAACATGATCCAAGAGAACTTCTCGGTCGCCGAGAAAGACGGTTCAAATACGCAGTGCAGATCACTGAAAAGTGCCTTGCTTGGGTGAATTGCAGCCGAAGGTGGAAGAGTGGTGGAATAGTGCTATACCGAGCTTCACTCCGACGCGGCTTGGTATAGTTAAGGTAAGGTGGATATTGTTATCGATGCTCAAATGGAAAAGATATTTGCCAAAAATTAGGTCGAGTTGAGTCGATGTGTGGAGGGGTGGGGAGGGAGGACTGGAGTTGCCGAAGCTCAAAGTCCGAAACCGTCATTGGTATAGTCTACAGGTACCTAGTTCATTGCCAATTGCAAACAGAGATAAATACCTCCCAATCATCGGTACGATTTATCCCATACAGAGAGTACTCTTCAAGACCAAAAATGGTACTCTTCACAACCTTTGTAAACTTCCGTCTCCTACGAGACGGTCAACTCCACGAAGGTCTCCAATTAGTGGTCTCCCCCGAAACAGGCCTCGTACTTCATCGCACGGGCTACATTGGCGGTGACATTGTCGATCTCGACGATGCAATCGTTGCTCCGGGTTTCCTAGAACTCCAGATGAATGGATGGGGAGGGTTGCACTTTACACAGTTGGGTGAGATGAGCGAGGATGAGAGAGAGGAGAAGCTGAGAGGAGTGGCGCAGGAGATGGTAAAGCGGGGTGTTACGGGTTGGTGGGCTACTGTGCCAACGGTAGCAAAGGAGGATTGGACAAAGGTTAGTCAATATGTGTCCCAGCTGCGTGTGAAAAGAAGCTTCAAGCCTGTTTGAGAGTAGATTTGCATATTCAACACAGATGACAAAGTCCTGACTGTTCGAATTTGTAGATACTACCAGCACTGAAACCACGAGAGTTTGAAAACGCATCAAATCTGTTAGGTGCTCACGTGGAAGGACCATACTTGCACCCTTCCAAAAAGGGTGCGCATACCGCAGAACACTTCCTCGAACCAGCATCAACCACAGCAGAGTCATTATATGGAGCATCAAACCTAGCATCCACAGTCAAGCTCGTCACGCTCGCTCCAGAGCTCAAAGGCAGTTCCGCTCTGATCAAAGACCTAACGAACCGCAACATCCGAGTCTCCTTAGGACATAGCACAGCCGATTACGATACAGGCATACAAGCACTATCAGCAGGCGCAAATGCACTAACACACGTTTTCAACGCGATGCCACCACTTCACCACCGCGAGCCAGGTCTGGCTGGTCTGATAAGCTCTCCTCAAGCACCATACTTTAGTATCATCGCAGACAGTATCCATCTCCATCCAAGTACTGTTTCGATGGCCTACCGGACGAATCCCAACAAGGCAATATTGATCACAGACGCGATTGAAATGGCAGGTCTACCAGATGGCGTATATCCTGGCAATGCACAGATAGCTCACAAGCAGGAGAAAAAGGGTAATCGGGTTGTTCTTGAAGGAACTGAAACGTTGATTGGGAGCTGTTGTGGCTTGGATGAATGTGTACGGAATCTTGTCAAGTTTTCGGGATGTGAGCTTGCCGAAGCAGTGCGATGCGTTACTGAGAATGTGGCGGAGATGATGGGGCTGGAAGATCGTGGAAGATTGGTTGAAGGGAGAAGAGCTGATTTCGTTGTGCTGAATGATGAGGGTGAGGTTTTGCAGACCTGGATCGCAGGCAAGATGGCCTGGGATAGTGGCAGACCCTTGTCGTGAGGAAAGCTCCAGTCTAGAGATCTGCAGCACTCCTGGCACTCCAAATATGCTATCGTTGCCAACCGGCTTAAGCTGATGATGGCCATGTTCTCAGACGAATGACGGCTCGTGGTAGATCGATTTGTTGCACAAGGCTGTGGAGGAAGGCGCGGGATGAGCGAAGCCTACAAGCGCTCTGCTTGACGGTCTACAGGCCGAGATCGCTATAAGTCATTTAATCATAAGATAGGCGCGAGCAGTCGAGACACTCAACCACTCTTGAATAGACCAAAGGGACGCGAGCTCATCCAAAAGATTGCTGTTCGAATATTCGCTTTTCTGAATCGCAGACTACGTTGCATACTTTGTCTGCTTGCCATACTATTGTGTTATATTCGCTGGCTGGCGGAACACACTTCGCAGATCTCGTCCCCAGTCAGTCTCAGCATCCCCATCGCACGAGGCGGCACATATGCATATGCTGGTAGTGATATACATGGATCTCCCCTTCATCGCGCTCCTTGTATGGTGGTGGGGGCATATCTGACAAAGGTATGGCTTCGGGACGCTCGGCGATGGACAGACGTTCATCTGATGACCGGTTTTCCTCTCTTCTCTCAATTTCTACTTCGCGATTCTGTAGATGTGGGAATATGACACGCGAGTTAGGTATGGCTTCAGGGCGCTCGATGTTGGATAGACGTCCATCTGGTGACTGGCTCTCCTCCCTTCTCCCACTTTCTACTTCGCGACTCGGTATATGTGGGGATGTGATACGCGACCTCGCTGAAATGACCATTGCGCGTGACTTGCGTTTGTAGTTGCAGTAGCAGCATAGCGACATTGGTAAGACAATGAAGAGGAAGACGAGACCTATGCAGATGAAAGCAATTATGACAGTGCTCACGTCCACCCCCGAATCATCGTCGTAACGACGCTGTACCGGCGGGTATGTAATTGTCATATCTGGTTTTGTGTTATTGGGCACTTGACTTGTGTCAGTGCATAGTCGCTTTTACATCTACGCAGCACTTACGTGATCGTGCTGGCAAGCCGAAAAGGTGTGTTTCAATTCTTGATGGTGTCCGCTAGAGTCTGAGGATATCAAGAGTTACGCAAGAGTTGGTCTTTGCATTTGCTGATGTTCTGTATCGCTTAAGAACGTCTCCTGAGTAAAGTGAAGATGAAGATGAGTCTCGCTTACGCTTTGCTGTAATTTTGACGCAAAAAGAGGCGCTGTCATAGAGCAGAGGCAGTACAACTCAACATCACACCGGGTAATCACGCGCAATGACCATATTGAGGCGCAGGTTTGCCCAGAAATTAGTACTTTCAAGTCACTCACGGTCACAGGACAAGGCTTGCTTCGCCTCTTCGCCTCTAACCACAATCATATTAATGGGAGAGAGGTTGCGGCAGACTTGAATGCTTGCTGCTTGAGCACCCACCACCCTGCGAAGAAAGAACGTCGATTCGAGGCGACTGCATCATTCTCGGGGTTACATTTTACACTCTTCGCCAAGATGCAGGGAAAGGTCCTATCGTCCAAGAAATAAGGTCTTGGTGTTTCTATTCGGAGCCAGCCGGGCATGATCGCGTGCTTTGTGAAGCTCGTACTCAGCCTGTCAGACCATCAAACTTTCAAGGATCTGTCAAGCTTGCTGGTCCTAGTGATAGTATATAAAGTAGTGGGAGATTAAGCTGACAGCGGCCGACTCGATAATTAAGCTGTTCATCGATTGTAATCTCTAGATTAGCTTTTGTGTCTTTCTGAACACCTGACACGGTTAGGTGATGTGAATCGTTCTCCAGATCGTCGCCTTTCCCCGCCGCATTACGCACGCGTCAACTCCCACATTCAGTTTTGACCTCGCCTCTCCTCTCCTGCCAAGGTCTCTTCCTTGTTCAGTTTGATCACATTGTTACTCTGTCCTCGTTGGTCGTTGCCGGCCGAGTCTTCGCCTATTCGGAGAGCCTACCGCTGTTTCACCATGGAGTATGAAGATATATCATGTTTAACCCCTGCACGAGCTACAACATATAAGCATATTCACTCTGGTAACCTAGCGCGGGCCGAAGCCAATCAGGACAGCCTGGCGGAAGAGATGGCGGAAGATGGTGGTACAAAGAGAGCAGTCAGGCGACCTCAAATGCCTCAAATGTTGTTTCGTCCCTGTAACCTTGATTGACCCCGAGTCTCTCGCTCGTCGTGCATAGCACTCGGACCACGGCCTAGCTTGCTCTAGCCTGCTCTTAGACACAGTCTCGCGTGGCTCCCCTCGTTCCCCACAGAGCCGTTGCCCATAGGACAGAGGTGCTGGGGTCCAGCTGTACACAGTACAAGGCACACTCGGTACTCAAGCCACTTTTTCTTTCGAGTGAGGGGAAAGCGTGACTGACTACCTCTCTTCATCATCTCGTCGTCTTCCCATCTCTTGCAACATTGCTCTATGCTGCGACGTCTGTGTGCCTCTTGTATTCGATGCTAAGCATCGTATGAGCTATTCCTTGAGCCTGCAACACGTGATACTCACCGCAACACGCAAGGCGTTTTGTCCGCCAGATCAAAACATAGTTCGAGGCGATCTTTATGCCCAGACCATCATACTGGCGACCACATCATAAAAAGACACGACACAATCAGCATAAACACCATATCACCTTATACGGCAACAGTACACTCGTCTGAGCTTGGCGCCAGCTTACGAAAATCTATTCCTCTGGTCTCATCCACTCATAAGCAGTAAGCAGTGCTATATCGAGGGCTTCAACGACAGCCCAGATACCAGTCCCCCAAAACAACCACTCATGTAAGTTGGTGAGAAATATTTCGTTGTCAACGCTCCCGAACCATTCTGTTTCCTTCTTGGATATCGTGAAGAATCAAGTGGAGGCTACCCGCTCAAAAGACACGTTATGAAGCACTCAATACACCATGGTACATCTGCAATAATCCTGGTCTATTGTGGCAGTGTCCTGTTAGCGCCTTAGCAATCAATATTTCACGAGAATATTGGCATTTGCGCTTTCGTACGAGCACAAAGGTTCACGACGGATCTCCGCTACTACCTCAACTGTGCATGTCCACTTGCACGGCTCAAGGCTATGCCACGGTATCCATAGCAAGCTTCGTCAAACTAATATGGCATGAGTTTGTCGTTGAATGGGTTGCTTCGCTGAATATATTGTTAATCGGAGCAAGGCTAATGTTCTTTCTACAGCAATCGCTCTTGTGGATAGACGCCCGTTCCGACGTTATGCTTAGTCAAATGACTGCGACGTCGTGGATGGACGAGGTAGGGCGCAATGCCTTCAATAAACCCTTCTTCGCCCCTTCGTTTTGTGAGTTTATATGAATTTCTATACCGGCGTCTTTGCCATCCAGCACACCACATACCTGCTTCTCATCATCAGGCACTGCAGTCAAAGATCACACTCACTCAGTTCCGTTTCGAGATTCTTGACTGACCTGTTGTGATCATAGCGCCCATCATGCCTCCATGGCACGCGACGCAGCCTTCCGACAAGAGCGCTTCCCAGAGTCGTTCTCAGTCCTTCTCCGGCGGTGCTGTGGGAGATGTGAGGTCGGCGGCGACTCGTGCTGCCTTCCTCAGCATACCCGAAGAGAATGCCGTGGACGATCTTGAGAGTTCGCCTCCTCTTGCGACCGTCCCTACTCCAATGCGCAGACGTTCGACAGCAACAAGGCCATTCGAGCGATCCTTTGTCCTGGGAGTGAGTCGTGGGAGTGCTGCTGCGTATAGTCACACTGCATCACAAGAAATTGACAGACCTAACCTAAACAGCGACAATGCGGGCTTGAACGCTGGTGCGATGGCTTTCAAGCCTCAGAATATTGTGACCACTCCACGTACGGAGCAGGCCTTCTTCTCTCCAAACTTGCCTGGCACGGCTCACATGAGACGTTCGTCCAATGCAGCAAGTTGGGTTGCCGAGGAAGAGGCGTCCAAAAGATACTCGGAACCTCGTCAAAACGGACGCCGTTTGTCTGATGTGTCGTCTTTTGCACAACTGCCTGCTTCTCAGGAGTTCGGCCGCTGGATTTCATCAGAAGAGGACCACCGCAATGTAGCTGCTCGTGCCCAACTTCTTCCACACCATTTGCCTGTCCATCGCCAACCTCAACAACCAGCTTTTGAGTTCTCCAGCTCAACAAACGGAGCTGACCGCTGGCTGCCTCAACAAGGTCTTTTCTCGGCGAGCTCTGATTATCTTGGGTCTAGCTTGAGCGGCAAAGTAGCGGTGGTGTTGTTCAAGATGCAACGAGCGGACCTCTTTCTCCTGCCCAGAGGGAGGTCCTCAGATTGGACGACGTCTTTGGGCCAGATGGTCGTAGTGGAAGCTGATAGAGGAGTTGACATAGGGACGATTGTGAAAATTTGCGACACTATGGAAGAGGCCATGCAGTGGAAGCTCGCATGCATGAAGGAACACTACGACTTACTCCTCAACCTGTGTCAATCACCACGACCACATGACTGGGACGAAGAGCTAGCGTTTTGTCAATTTTTCGAATTCAACCCATCACATTCACCGCTCACACGCGGTTCACGCGAGAACAACCTCAGATCAATCAAAAGAATAGCCACAGAACAGGAAATTGAATCATACATGAGAAAGGCTAGCTACGAAGACAAAGCAAAGAAGCTTTGTTGTCAACTTATTCGAAAGCATGGACTCAATGTTGAGATTGTCGAGTCTGAATTCCAGCTCGATATGCACAAACTCACCTTCTATTTCTGGAGTCCTCACTACCTTCACTTCTCGGCACTCGTTACTGGTATGTCCCATCCTTTCATTCAAAAGTCTTCCTGTTTCTAACCTGAATCCAGATCTCTTTAAAATTTTCAAAAACAGAATCTGGTTGACAGCACTAAACCCAGCCTCCTGCATTCCTGCGGCAACGACTCCATCTTACAACAAAGGCGTGCCCAACTGGTACAATATGAGAACACCTAGAGTGAATGAACGAGATAGGTGGGAAGACGATTTGGGTTCATTGCCTTCGGTCATTTCAGACTTTCAACTATGAAAGCTGTGTGGACAGCACACGTTCATGAAGTGGGCATAGATGCGTTGATTTCTAAGAGAAAGACAAAGACGACAAATGTCAACTTTCATGACTGAGCATGCGGCATCATGCCAATTTGTCTTTGGGTCTCCTAATCTCAACATAAGATCATCGGGACATTGCAATCACGGCATGGGGGCATGTCCATAGGAAAAGGCTAGGTTGGATATAAGGTCATCGTAATATCATGGAAACGAGAAATAGACTCAGATTGGGATTAGATTTGTTAGGTAGGGGCGTTGTTTTGTTTCTAAGATCGAATCACATGTTTCAGGTTTGTATCAAGTCGGCTCTTTTTGCATCTCGATCTCACATCTTTCACACCATCTCGTATCATCTTCCATCTCGTTGTTCTCTTTCAATTTCATTGAAACTCGTCTCGACTTATGTAGCGTACTGCTGCCACGTTCCATCTCGTAGAATACCTTCCTTCATTCTATCTCTTATTCAATCAAGACGATGCCACCCAAAGCGCCAGCATCACGAAAGAGCACAGGTGAGTGTTTCCGGTGTCAACGCGTCTCTGCCACACTGACAATATATCAGGCGCCATCGCAACGACAACAATAAAGAGACGAACTACAGATCGACGAAAGAGCGCGCCGGCACCAGCAATTTTGACAGACCAAGACTACGACGTTGACATGCCTCCACCTTCATCTCAACGATCTGAAGGCGACAGTCAAGAGTGCGTTCCATTCCAACTTCCATCTCATCTTCCATCACTTCCACAAAGGCACCCACCTCAAATGACGAGTGGCAGAAGAAGTTTGCAACGCCACTGACAATACTTCCAGACGACTCAAGACCGCAGCGAAATCAGCAAAAGACAATTTCAGAGCGACTGCAGACCGCTGCGCTATCATACGGGAGAGCATCGAACAAGCCGAGGAAGACATTGCTGCGGTGAATGTGCAACTTATGCAGAATAGGTATGTTATGCTTTCTTTTGGCCTGCCTCACGTTACGACACGACACGACACGCTCTCCAGATTCCTGTCACTCACCACTTCATTAACGAGCTCACTAGTGCAAAGAAAGAAGCAACCTTCCTCAAAGCTTTACAAGCGCACCTCGACGCCATCTCCAGCAACCCAACGAAGCAACCGCAACCATCCACCACCACAAGCTCATCAAGCTCATCAACCCACCCAAAAGCTGCAACCACAAGCACAACAACACGCCTCCTCTCACTATGCGCCTCCCTCACAGCACACTACCAAACCACCACATCCACCCTCACCTCATCCCAAACCCGCCTCCAAACCCACCTTGAGATCGGCGCAACATGGACAGAAGACCAAGCAGTGCTAATCGACACGCTAAAAGGTGGCGCCAGGATTGTCGATAGACGGATCAAGAGTCTGACGAATGAGGAGGTGGATGGGATTGGGATGACTGCGGATGAGGATAGGGTCATGCGGCTGTTGGGCTTGAACGAGGCGATGGGAATGGGCGATGCGAATGTGCATGCGGTGATGAACGATGCGAGGAGTGGATTGAGGAGGATGACGAGGGGGTTGCCAGAGAATGTGGGAGAAGATGTTGATATGGTGATGTGACGGCGTCGTGAAGCGAAGCTAAGGGTCGAAGACGACACGCGGATATGATTCTGTCGCTTAGCATAGCAAGAACGCTCTCTTTCTGCTCAGCTGATCAAGACATTGCCAACGAACGGTAAGACAACGTGCAAAAGCGATCTGAACGTGACGAATCGTACGTCGGTATAGTACTTGGTTCTTGCACCATCTTTGTGTAGCTATCGAAGACCTGATATTAGCATAGATGTGATGGAGACGAATATACGTAAACAGCGAGTATCGGTCTCATACAATACGCAAGTCCCTGGTATTATTCATGAAAACCACGTTGCATATTGGTGCAAATATATGTGTGTTTAAACTACTTTGCAGCATGCCTTCCTGTCCCAATGCTAGTAAACATCATGGCATCATGATCATAACACCATTCCCACATCTTCACCTCGCGCTCGAGTGCATCATCGAGCTCGAAAAGCTCATACTTCCCGTACTCCCACTTCTGCCATGATTATAGCCAACTCCATGACCTCTTTCGCCGCCCATATAGCCATTACCACTCCCAACACCGCTCGAGGGTATTCCTCTCAATTGCTCGACCGCCGTCGCAGCTCTTTCTCTCACATCTACAGAATCGTCACCCTCTCTCACTTCTCTCAATCTCTCTTCCCAGCCCATTGCCCTTAGTTCCTGTGCCCTTGCTCTTGCATTCGGTGCGTCGTCCTTGTCGTCCGTATACGTCAGGTTGATGATGACCCACACCACACACCGCCGGATTTCTGGGTCGGAATGCGAGAGAAGTGGGAACATGGCGAGGAGGATCGAGCGCTGAGCGATGAGCATCTGACGATGTGCAGAGGCTCCAGCCGCGATATGCACGAGCACAAAGAGGACAGATGTAGTGAGTGACCTTACGGCACTGCTTTCTACCATCGTACATGTTGGGTGTGGTGACGGTGCGCGGGCAGAAGGACCCAGTGGTATTACTCCTGTGTATGCCAACGACGAGGATGACGAGGTCGGTGATGGTGTTTTGAGCTTGCTGTGCAAGAGGTCGAATAGAGCGGGTGCACTGATTTCGCTGAAGACGACGTCGAGAATGTGATTGTCGTCGTCAAGGATGAGGTTGCGCAGGAAGTCGAGGCCAGCAGTTTGCATCTTCAGTTCTTCTGCATAAGCTTCGGAGGCGGATAGAGCTTTGGCGAAGCTTTCAAGCATGGTTAGGCGAGAGTTGTAGATGGATTTTAGCGCGGGAGAGTCAAAAGAGGTCGTTGGTGGGAAGATTGTTTCCGATATCGAGTCTGGCAGAATATATTCTTCTGCGTATAACGAGGAAGAGGAAGCTGTTTGGTCAATTGGCCGGTCATCTATCACATCCATCGGATCTGCTTCCATTGCGTTTAGTATGTCGACTCTTTCTCCTGCAGCATTACCCCCCATCGATAGTGATGATGCAGGTCTGAATGATCTGTTACTGTCATTAGATAGAGGTGAAACTCCTTTGATGACCTGCATCAACCAAGGACTTGTGAGTAACGAAAAGCATCTAAGCTTATCACCTTGAGGCGCCTTGTTGCACAGATTCTTGAGCGCCAGTAGCGATACAAGACGAATGCGAGTATCTGCAGAGTGTGCATGGTCGCATAAGACCTGCATTATGTCCGTCTTCACGAGTTCCTATACAGTATTAGCATTATGAGAAGTAAAGTCTGACGGAATCAACTAACATCTCGCATGGGACAGAAATCATTGGCAATATTGACGCATGCATCTGTAGCTTGTCTGACTACATCGACGTTTGAATTGTTCAATAGAGCAATAAGAGGTTTGCCCATACCTGCGTCGAGCAGGTTCGTCCTCAATAGTGTGACAGAACGTGCAAACATGCGTAGAGCTTCACAAGCTGCTAGCAGGACAGGAATAGTGTTTCCGAGTGTTTTTGGCTGTAGCTTCTCATTCTTTTGAGGACTCAGATTTGCAAAGGCTGCTGTGTCGAAGGGCAATAGTGAATCCGTTAGGCAGGTACCAATGGCAGGGTCGGCGAGTAGCTGTTTCCTGTATCGATCATCTCTGTCTGCAAGCGCTGCAAAAAGCTTCAAGGCGCCCTCCCTACATCGAAGGGCATGTACAAGGCCCGCCGGCAGACCAGGCGTGCCTAAGCGACGAGTGACGGACAACTCGTCGACCATTGCTGTATCTGCTGTGCTGCTTCCATCCGACGACCAGCCAGATGGTGGTAGGCTGATCGGATCATAACTATGCTTAAGTAGTTGACAAGCTCGGGATATTACATTAGACTCAGATGCGGCCTTCTGTAGCAGCTGATTGCCAGAAATGAAACTTGCTAATATAACAGGAACCTCCTCCTCAATCTTTTGATAATTCTGAATAGTGTCAGCGTCGAGACGAGTGACATGGAGATGTGCGGGGGATATCATCTTCATTGCATCGTCCAGCATAGCAAGTAGCACGGGGACGACCAGGAGAGCAAGCATACGATCTCTACTCCTGCTGGTTAAGCCAGCTCTTCTCAGACATGCTAGCAATTTACAAGCCCGTAGCCTGGGTAGACCAGTCTCTGATCGGAAAAATTGAATGAGCCAGGATACGAAAGAGCTTTCGTCTCCCAGTTTTACGTCAGATCCCAATGATGTTGTGGCAGAAGTCTCGGTGGCTTGCAAGAAGTCGAATGAGATGTTCTCAGTCTTGCTAGTGGGCACGAAGCCGAGAGCAGGAAATGTCTTGCCAAAAGCACTAGATTCTTTGACATATAATGGAGGTATTTGTGGAAGAGAGAATTCTAGAGGGCTCACGAATGCTGGTGAGGCGGTTCCACCTCTTTGTGCTATTGCGCGATCATGGAATATCTCGGGTTTGTGTTGAGGGAAGACGATGTTGAGAAGTGGCGAACTGATGAATCGCGCTACTCTGTAATTCGATCCCACGATGATAGCTTCAATTGCGGCGAGTATGCTTGAAATCGTTTGGCGTGTTGGAGGAGGAAGAAAGCCTGGTACCAATGCGGCATTCGGTCGTGTAGGCCATCCCCGCTGCTGGTGAACATGATATGAAGCTAGTCTTGCAGAAAGTAAACTCAGTAAACCTCCTGCCGCAATAATAGCTTGTTGCTGATCCGATTTGCAAGTATGACTGATGAATGTGCAGACGAGCGATATCTGTTCTTGTGTTGCAGCCGATGGGCTAGATTGTCCCAAAATCCTGCCAAATACCTGGATAGTAGACTTTGAGTAAAGTATGTCCGGGACTGCTGATTGCTGAAAGGATTCTGCTGCAGGACTTGTGTATAGGGATGATTCGGCGAGGTGTACGAGCAGCCGCAGTGCGGCAAGGACTATCTTTGGCGGATTATCTGAAGGTGCGAGAAGAGATCCGATATGGGTGAGGACCAAGCTGCTGATGACTGGTGACACAAACGCAGGCCCGCCTGTTCGGAAGTGTCAGTCTTGAGCGTGTACTTGGTTAAGGCAATAACTGCCTACCGCTCACAAGACTATCGAGCAAGAGAATCGCTTGTAGCCGTACTTCATCTTCCTCTGTCAAGGGGATGCCGTGTTCTACGTTGTCGTCTTTGCTGTTGTCTCTACTGTTGGTTGACGTGGCCAGCACATCAGTAAGAGCATCTATCAATCCATGTCGGACGAATGTTTCCTTATTCTCAGGATGACCAATGAGTCCGTTCTTAATATACTTTGCTGAGGCTATCTGCGCAGCCGAGCTAGTCGACGTCTTCAGCTGAGTGATAGCCTCAATATAGGAATCTGCCATCTGTGGTAGGATCGATGAGTATCCGCCTCTGCGTCAAAGCATATTGGTGTCGTTGTTCATGCGCTAAGCAGCCCTACGCCGATGCCGAAAAATGGTGGTAGACGCTTCAAATGAGGGGAAAGGCACGAGACTAAGATGATTGATGCCACTTCATTGTTTCAACCAGTACAGTATTATGTGAGAAGAGCAAGTGCAAGGCAAGAGTCAATTGGTTTCAGCAGCTCTACAGGTCGTTTCGGTTCGAAATCAAAGTCGGTTCTTCTGTTGGAGATTGTCGCTCACGTTTGAATGATGGAAAGCAGTCCACCAGATTACACACAATTTTACAAATGCCATGGCCTGAACGTCGATTGAAACCCTCTCCTGTTCCGCTATCGTCGTCCTGTCGTATTTTCACCCTCTGAGCAGCTGACTTCGAATCACGCAAAGCAAACACGACGGAAGCGAGCCAGAGTTGTGCTGTAGCATTTATCAAACTTCGAACAAGGCTGCCCAGCTTATCCAATCCCTAGAGCACGTGGGTCCCTCCTTTCCTCATCGGCAACCGCTCCGCCATTCGAAGGTCACTTTGTATCTCTGCAACGATATCATTGCCAAGCAAAACTTCTCTCGCATCTTTCGCTCGTTTTAAAGCTCAATATTTTCCATTCTTTCGCCTCTTGCTGGAGCACGGCCTGTCGTGGCCACAATTCGACATCTCACGTACGACACCTCGGCGACGTCTCTGACAGGTGTATCGATATGAGCTCGTGTTTCAATCTCACCGCGCCCACGTCTCAGATCTGTCGCATCTTTTATAACAACCTGAAACCGATCTCTCCCACCACCGCACCACTGGACCGCCCTACCCTTCCTACCCTGGCGCCATGAACCCTTCTCCCATCCTTTACACCTCTCCTCACGGCCATAGCTCACATCGACACAGCCCTCGTCATCAAGCAAATACACACTCACCACGATTACGCCCGAACAAGTCTTCAAGTGGGCTTGATTCGCCTCACGTGGCTTTCGCACACCCACAACCATCTATAGTGGCGTCGTCACCAGCAGCAGGATCACAACAACGAGAACCGGCCAAGCCAAAATACGCAGAACACGGCACCCAGTACAGTCCACCTGATTGGCCTCCGACAGATCCAAGATCGAGCCTAAGAAGACAACCAAGAACGGATCAGACGATTCAAGAGGCAGCAAATTCAGGAGTATCTACAAACATGGTGCCTGTAGTTGTCGATATGCCATCAACACGAGTAAGTCAAATGGGTGCGGAGGTCGAGACGAAGGGAGGGGAAGGAGCAGGGGCGGTAGCGGCGACAGCAGCAGTAGCATCAGGAATAGCATCACCTAGCATGAGGAGATGCCATGCCGACATATCACAATCACCTATCCGGACTACAAGTCCCTCGAACAATTCCATAACGCAGGACTCGAGATCCAAGCGTGCTCGACCTGCAACTTCTCAGAACACCAACAAGACGATCATGCCTCGAAATTATGCCGAATGTGATTCTCGAGTCCTCAGTGGTTTGATATCTGGCATGCTCATGGAGCTCATCCACTTTAATGATGAAGTTAGTCCAAGCCCCAAAGCAGTATCATTTCTGTCCACTCACTAGTCTTGCAGCTACCGGTCAATAACAACAAACTCACCCGATTCCACTCTAGGTGACTACAGTCCCTACTGACGAGATTGCGCATGACACTATGCTAATCTACCTCTCAGAGCACCTCCCAACATTTCTGTCCACGACTATCTCCTTCGCCTGACACATCATGCTACATTGATCCCACCAATCCTCCTCGCAATGGTCTTCTACATTGACAAGCTCTGCCTTCTTTACCCCGAATTCACCATAAACTCTCTAACAGTCCACCGCTTCCTCATCACGGCCGGTACCGTCGCTTCCAAAGGTCTATCGGATTCTTTCTGGACAAACAACACATATGCTCGTGTCGGCGGTGTGACCGTGAAAGAGCTGGCGTTGCTGGAATTGGAGTTTCTGGAAAGGATGAATTGGCGGATTGTGCCATGGCAGAACAAGATCCTTCAAGATTACTACAAAAATTTGGTGCAAAGAGACCCAGCATACGATTTTGAGGAGAGAAAGCCTGGTGAGGAGAGCTCAGATGACGAGGATGAAGACGATAGTATGAGCAGTCATAGTAGTGACGCGCTTGTTGAGGATGATGAGCTTGTTCCTCCCCAGCCTCGAGATGCTGAGGCCATGGAAGAGTAGGCAAGAAACAGGCGATCGTCTAGGAACATCACGATCGGAAGGTATAGGTTGACACAAGAATTAAAGACGTATGGATGTTCATTTGGTGGTATGCATTTGTATGATTACGACAGCAGTACGGCATAATAAGGCCATACAATGAGCGGCGTATAGGAAACTGGGAAGGTTGGTAATCGACAATTGGGATACGCACGGCATTGAGGGCACGCCTCACATAGTGGTAAATCAGGTTTTGCGAGTTCCAAAAATGATACGCATTTCCAAGCAGCATAGCTTGAGAAGGTAAAATTTTCAATGCATTAAAAACTTTACACATACTCTCGCGGCACTCCACGCACACAGCTCGGATCATCCATTGTTTCCTGCACTTATTTTCTACACTTACTTCCTTTACTTTCGTAAGGTATCTATCGATACCTCGTTTATCTCAATCTCAATCTCTTCTCTGCACTTTAGATTGCTCACAGATGCGATCTCCTTGAGAATTCCACAAGATGATGGCTGGACCCAGTAAGAATCTTGAGATAGCTCGGGAGGGCGAGGGAGTCCAGGAGGCGGATGATAACCAGAGTAAAGGTAGATCTCTCGACAGTAGTTATATCAAGAGATGTCTAACGTGGTACGCATGTAGACCGTCCAATAAAAAGACTAAGGCTTATAGAAAAGGTAAGTCTTCCTCATCGTTATTAAGTGTATCGTGGTTCCTCTGCACCCTATGTCTTAACTCCACAATATCGTCATCAAAGTGTATCGTGGTTTTTCTGCACTGCATGTATTGAATGCACAAGATATTCCGAAAAAAGCTAACTTGGTAATAGGATCCTAATACTTCGAGCACCACGGGCGAAGATAGGCAAAAAGCAAATCAACAACAGCTGAAAGATGCTGTAATGGTGGACTATGATGTGTCGGGTGCAGCAGATTATGTCCCCACTTCTATTGTTGCAACATTGAAAGCCTTCTCAATCTTCTCAGTCTTCTTTCTTTCTTCATGATATCACAACCTACACGACCCCGGACTTGCACGGTTTACTCAGCGCATGACTGTCGGCGATGCTGAAACAAACGACCTTTATTTGGGTACTCCACGGTAGCAGAAAGAGACTGAGCGTAGGCCACAGACTTATGCTCTCGACTTGCTCCAGGATATAAGTATTGTTCTCTGATGCCTAAGGCACCGAATTCCAAAGATTGGCAACTCCGGAAAATGACGATAGTCCTCGCATGTCTAAAGACGAGTGGCAGGTTAGGAAGTCTCGAGCTTACGATATGTGTGTGGATACAAAATTTCATGCAGTGTCCCTGAGCTTGGTTAACGAGTGTTTCGCGGCAGTCTACGCACGATCTCCAAAGCCGTCGTCTTCCTCAAGACCGCATTCGCCTTCAAATACCCCGACTTCAAGCTGGACGCACATTGTGGAGCGAAGCTGGACAACCTAGTGGCCACCTTGGTCAAGGAAGGAAAACTGCTCCGAGGAACTTGGAGAGCATGTCAGCACGTCGCATTGCAGATTCTGAGAAAGATCATCGTTGTCAATGTTTCGCTGGCTCTGATCGAAGGAGTCCGTAGCTGGGTCTCTGGAAGGCTCGAGCATTAGTTACTTCTTGAACATTAACTAGGCGCCACGAGGAACCTGTCACTACTGCAACGAACAAGCCCTCACCCCAACACTGTTAGATCTCGCTTCTCAACAGTCAACAACATCCGTAGGTCACATCCTCTTCTCCTATGTGTCCGGTCTCGTCCAGTCAATCTTTTTGAGACATGCTATAATGTCCTTCTTCTTTGTATAACAACCTCTTGTAAGAAAAGCCCAGGCCTCCACAACACACTCACTGTTCAACAACAGGCACAACCCACGGACCATATCCACCACCTTTCTTCAACCCAGCATCATCAACTTCTTCAACATGCCATTGGATTTTCTTGTCTCCCGTGCTTTTTCTTGTTTCCTTCGCGGCTGTTCCTTCTTCTACCTGTGCACACTCACTCTCGGCTATTCCATCCACAAACCGCAGTACCTTCGTAGAAACCAATCCCGTACTGACCACACTCCTCATCTCACTCTTGACATCCTTCTTCCACTGCTCCTCTCGTGCCAGAGCTCCTAGCGCAATTGCATGCTCAATTGACGAAGAGATAGGTAGTTGCAATAACGTCACAAAGCCATTCTTTGCCTGCTCTAACAGTTTCTGAACCTGGCGTAATAGATCTCTGCTTTGTGCTAATGGTAACGTAGTTGGAGTTGGAGGGAGAGGAGGACAGGCGAAATGTGCTAAACAGCTGAACGGTTTCATCCGCAGTTCCCATTGCAGATTCGCCTTGATGTATGGTGAGGCCTTGATGACTAGACGGGTCGGACTGAGACCGTTGAGAGTGTTGTATAGGTTTCCTAGAGACGCGGCGAAGTTCGTACGCGGCATGAGGAGGGCAATGGATGTGGCGTGTTGGTGTTGGTGGTGTTGTTTGACCGAGTGAGAACGAGAGTGCGAGCGCTGCGCGGTGATATAGTCGCGGTGAGTTTTGTGGGAGATCGTCAGGCCGGTAAGGGCGTAAGATAGAAAGCTATGGTGGATGAGGAAATTAGCCAAGTTGGAAAGGTAGACGGTAACATGTGGTTATTTCCAGTCTCACCTGTACATGTTGCCTATCTCGTGTGGAAGATAGATGTCTTGCTCGAAGCCAAGAGTGGTTATCCATATGATGATCTGTAGCTCGAGACGATGGACGTAGTGATATATTGACGTCGTGATCGTTTGTGTGATGTTATTTGCAGAGCTTTGGTTTCTACCCGGATATGAGGGGTCGTTTGAGAGGTTATAGCGGGTTTGCAGCTGTAGCAGATATTCATCAGCATTCGGTACAACAAATCTCAAGAGCTTAAAGGCAAGAAAAAAACAACACCAACATACCCTTGTAAGCAGCGCATCGACTTCCACTAAGACATTCGTCAGACACCTCCTAATCCTCGTTGGATTTTGACATAATGCCCTCAACACATTCTCTACAACAGGCGCTGCCTCAGTCAAGAACACCTCAATGTCTTGCGCGAGCTTGTATCTCCAATCATTTGGTACTTCGATGCCCCACCACATATCATCGATCATGTCAGGACTGGGCAATGTTTCACGAAGAGCATCCAGAAGAAGAGCTTGGAGGTTGTTGGTCGTTCGAGAATCAGCGAGACGGCCAGGTGCGAAGAGGAGTGCTTGGAGGAAAGAGCGGGTAAGGGCGGTGGGTGGAGATGGACGGTTTGTTAAAGACATGCAAGTTGTCTGATGCAGTCAGTACGTGGCTCAATACTCAGATATACGGACGATGATTTAAGACATTACTTACCATGAGATTTGGCAAAGGAAAACTGGCATCATCAGTCCAGATCTTGCCCATTCTCAGTACTTCCTCAAGGTCTGTATACAGTGTGCTCAACTGCAGACAGGCTTCTTCAAACTTGACGTCCGCGATTGGTCGTGGCGGTGCCGTGCTAGCCAAGCGTCTTTGTATCTTTGCACTAAAAGCATCAGGTACTGCTTTGCCCAAGCTATGTGATTTGACCACGTCCTCGACCTGCTTAGCTAATCGTGACCAGTCTTTTGCTATATACAGGATGCTTTCGTTGGGAAGGAATGTGGTAATTAGATCGCGACGCATCTCCAAGCGGATGATGAGGGCGTCCCGAATGGAGGTCTGCATGTTTGCTGGCTTTTGTGATTGCAGGTATCTCACAGCATGGTTCAGCAACTGCATGCAGGCGTCGTCATCGACATCCACAAGGACTTTGCGGTTGAAAGTGTTCGTGTTGAAGTCCTCTTCCTCATAGTATTGCTGTCCTGCAATCATCTCGATGACGATATCGCAGCATTTGATTACTCCGACACAATATGCCTTGAGGACCCCTTCAAGCAGGACGTCTGGTTCTTCGCCACCATAGCCTTGACGGAATGTAGGCATGGCTTTTTCTGGGCGTGTTTGTGATAGTAGATAGTCGATGTGGTGGGAGGTGAAGAGATTTTGAGCCAAGGGATAGCCTTGATACCATGACATTTCGTAACAGAGAAGCTGGTCCATTATGGCGATGAGTTCTGTCGGTAGCAACGAACGTGTGATGGGGTAGTGGTCGTCAAAGGTTTCACCTGGTTCGAGATAGCCACTGTCCATCTTTGGATCCATGATCTTACAGATTGTTAGTGTGAGTACCATGTTACCCCATATAATGCGGTTGGACGTACCTCCAAAGCTTGGACAGATTCGAAAAGACTGAAAGACTCATCTTTGACGAGTTGTCCGGTAGTGAGCACTGTACAATGTTAGTTTGCTGCACGACATCTGTGTTCTTCATCAGATACCGATGCAATATCTTCACGGCATGGCCATTTTCACACTCAAGTGTATTGTTTTCAGGAAAGCACGGACAGCCTTACCTTTGGCAGCTTGGACAAACTCGTCAGTAATGTCACGAGCACGATGGTGCCGCCGGATCACAGCTTTAAATGGATCATCATTAATGCTCGCTTCACCACTGCCGCCTATTCTCAGGGTTGCAAGGCCTATTTTCATTGAGTCAACATTGGATTCGGACATGTTTTGAGTCTGCATTGTTTGTGCATAGTAGTATTACCTTTGGCAAGAACATCACCTGCGGGAGCCATCACTACATGTAACAAAGGTTTGAGCGGAGCGATTTTGAGACGCAAAGCACATAGTATTCACGTATGATTATGGCATCCAGTCACCAAGAGCAAAGCATTGGTAAAACATATAAGCAATCACGGCAATTTGAGATTGATTTGAGAAAGACGTCGTGGTCAACTTTATTTGATATGAGGACTTTTGTGATGCCAAGAGCAGCCTCGTTGAGACCGATCCGTAGCGATGTCTATAGCATCCGCAAATTCCGTCTTGCTTCGTCGTCTATCACCCATCCCTCAGTCGTACCCATGTTTCCCTTCCTTCAATTATCCTCCTAAGATGACGCAGTCTGGTGAGGCTGCTCCTGTGCGACGTTCTTCATCTCGCCTTGCTTTCCATTCTGCATTAATCGTCAAGTCAGTCCAGTGTCCTCCCACAGTATCTTGATGATCATTCTGGCATCAACTGACCTCCCACTTCGCAAATCTCAAGTCCATCTCTCCGCGACGCTCAGCAGCCAGTCTCTTCTCCTCCTTCAATGATCGTCGGACAACGCGGGCAGCGATTGCGAGGTAGCGGTTGTAACTGGGAGGAAGTCAATGGAGCTGTCCAGCATATCGGTGTAGCTATGTTCTTACGAGATGCCAGCGGCCTTCCATGCGAAAGTCATTTTGAATGTGAGTGTAAAGATTTGTAGACTGAAGCTATGCCTAAGGACGAGTTGGTGATGGAGGTTTCAATGTCACATGACTCGCGACCCCTTTTTGGACATCAACTGTATCAGGCAAGGCTCGAGTTCGCAAGAACATTGTCCAACATAGAAGAGAAGCATAAGGTACGTATTTCAGGTTCAAGCGAGACAGAACGCGGGTGTGGAGCTCATGGTGCAATGAAGTGGTTGCGCTCAGTATAAATGAGAAAACTGAGAAAGGCGCACTAGCTGTGATTGATACATATACAGATGTCATTCAACTCAACCCACGGACTGTGGTATTGTCCATCAGAGCGAAGCCGTGGCGGTCCTGATCTCCAAGGCTGCATCTCAACTTGTGCGTTATCCTAAAACGTGGATACTCTTTGGTATGTAAAGTCGTTATACTATCCATGTTAGTATGAAGGGCAAGCCTTGTAAACAGTTCTTGGTAGTATCGAGCGCCTGCTTGTGATTTTTTTGGACACAGTTGCACCGCCACAGCGAGTCGGCGATTTAGAGACGACCTTCAGCCGACAATGGATCTTCATTCTTATGCTGTTCTTCACTGGACTTCCCATCGATAGTCGTAACTTAGACAGGCAGATTGAACCTCTTGCCTTGTAGTACTCTGGAGAAATAGTAAGCACTTGGTGCAACTTGATTGAAGCTTGAAAGAGCTCACTTTGTATAATAAATGTAGAAGAAGTCAGAGTATAGAACAGTTTGGACGATACCAGCCACAACAGCAATCGGGTCGAAGTAACCCTCGCTGAAGTATCGGTAGACCCAGTTAGGGATATACAGTGCTCGGTATGCCCCGAGCGCGAAAAGGTAATGCGTTGTGATGGTCTCTGCTTCACCCGTCCTCTGCAGCATAAAAAGTTGAGGTAGAATCGCGACAGATTCTAACCAGATGGAGAAAGCCCATAGCATTTCTGATGGAATGTACTTATACGGTAGCGCAATACCCATCACGGCTGCTCCTGCTAGGAGGTATTCTACTTTAAAGGTGTCCAAGTTGGGATCATGTGTTGGCTTGTAGTCGGCAAGCATAAGGTAGACAATATAACCTTGTGTAGCGATGAACACAATCTTGAATAGGGTATTGTATGCATTGTCGAGGACGAAGGCAGTCCAGAAAAGGTCCAGATATCGTGTGAGGTAGACGAGGAGGTAGAGGAACTGGCTTTTGAAGGAAATACCTGATGCAGTCTTCAACGTGTCAGTATAGTTCATGCACAATCTGGAAGGCTGGGTTTCTAACATTCGACGACTTCATCTTTTGCAACAGGATTAATATTGAAATGAGATGGGACAGATCCCCTGTATAACATCAGCCATTGTCACAATGCTCTAATGGTCGACAGAGCAAACCGAGTATTCTGAATATGTTCATCATCTTGAAGAGACGCAGCAGTCAATCACTAGGCTTCCAGCGCCAGGAGCAGGCGATCCTTCTTGGTTGAGAAGTTTGCAGAACCAATTGCAATGAGTTCCAATGGTGATGTTTAGAGAAACGTAAATACGACCAACGTAGCAAACCCCTTTTGACTTCTGACGGAGGTCATCCCGATACCATCAAATGTCATTGCTGAAACACATCAGCTCTCTCTAAACTGCATCATTGACCAAAAGTGAAAGCAATTGTAACTGGGTCAATAATCACTTTGTGTCAATCTCTAGCTTCTTTCACGTCGATTATTACGCCTTTTCTTCGATCGAGTTCCCATTCCAACAGGACCTTAAGGTGAACAAGCGCTCTGTGTTCCACCAATTTATATAAAGTGGCAAGCTCACTCAAGCTAGGTCTGCATCTACGTACACTTCGATTTCTTTACTTTACAAACCAATATCGCACCTTGATCGCCTGTGTTCCTCAAAATGTCGGACATCAGCGACCTCTTAGCTCGACTGAAGTCGGGTAACACCCCTTCTGCCAGCTCACCATCCGCTTCGATTCATCACCCCCAGCCACAAACAGTCGGCTATCGTCCTCCTTATGTCACCTCAGCTACAGCTAGTCCGAGCGTTGAGCGCTCCGGGATGTTCTCTCCCTCGATGTCTGGCAGCGCCTCTGTTCGTGGAACGACAGACTCCCCAGCTGGAGATCGAACTGCAAACTTGCTCAACCTACTCAAGTTCAACCAACCTGGTGCAAATGCTAGTCAAAGAGCTGCTTCAGCCAACGTTGCTCCCAGCAGTATGTCAGATCTGTTAGCGAACAGACAAGCATCGTCGACTCAGCAAACAGATGCAACGCATGGGTCCATGACTGGTGCTGGGACGCAAGATTTGCTACTCAAATTGCTCAACCGTCCACAAGCTGCTCAGGGTCAGAACACTGAGGTAGGCATTGAAGCTGTACCTGTCGAGCTTATGATGGGTTCAGCCCTGGCTGCTCACGATGACGTTGGAACTGCTCCTTTGGCAGAAAATTCATCGCCGTCAATGCAGCAGCACCAGGAACCTGCTCGCGGAAAGTCACCCTTCAAAGCCGTGAATCCGTTCGAGCAATTGGCTGCCTCATTGCCTAGTAGAACGAAGACTCCAGAGGTTCGTCCTAGTCAGCAGAAACTTCCGGTCAACCTCCAGACAGATTCGCCAGCACCATCGCCCATGCCGGATGGCAGATCGAAGATTGAGGCTCTACTAGGTATCGGAGCCGAATCCACACCATCTGATAGCAAAAATGCTACAGCAAAGAATGCCAAGCAAGCTGCAGCTGACATCAAGGCTGAGCTCGTCAACGCAGATTCAAGGGCTGCTATTGAGACAGGTATGCCTGCAGCTATGGCCAAGGGTTTTGAGGATAAGCTCAATGAGCTAGCAGGTGGTCCTGTTGCTGACAATTGGGAAGCAGCTGAGGCTGCGGAGAGTAGAGCCGAAGCTAGTCGTGGCGTTCGTGTTTATGGCTTTCCCATGAAGCCTTTCCTTGCCATCGATGTCAACAAGCTTCCTACTGCTACGCCCGTGAGGGACGACATCGTCATGAAGATTGCAAGTCTAAAGAGAGAGTTTGATCAGATCGACCGTACTTTGGCTAGTGCTACTACCAACTTCATTGTCTATGCGATGACCAAGACTGGTGGTGTTCGAGTTATTAGACAGGAAGATGGTACCAATAAGCAGGTCTTCCGTGGTACTGACAACCAGATTTTCAATCTCAGCATTAGTGGAGCCTCAGGTTCCGGTCCTTTCGGTGCTGAGGCTGTGCTAGCCACTGGGGTCAATGGCAACGTCTACTGGACATCGATTCCGAACTCGGCAGATTTTGCAGACGAAGATCTTGACCGAAGAGGCTTCAGCTTTCCTCCCTTGCCTCAGGCTGACGAGAACACTTCGGGATTGCAGCTTAAAACTCGTGCTAAGTTGTCTAACAAACACCCAGATTTCTTTGCTGTCGCTCGGGGCAAGTCAATCCATATCATTTGGCCTGCACTAGCTCTGGAACCGGATTATGTCAACAAGGATACCCGTATTGTTGACACTGCGAAATACCTCGACGAACGCTGTCTGAAGATTGCTACTGGAAAGGCTGGCAAGGACTTCTCTTTCAGTGCTGATGATACCGTCATCGTCTCGCTTGACAAGGCAGGCCGTATCAAGTTCTGGGATGTGAGAGAGCACATCGACCCCTCCAATGCCGTACTTGCCAGCAAGCGCAATGTCATTGTCAACACTCCTATCATGGTCCTGCACACTACTTCTTCAAACGAAAAGTCTTGGGCCACTTCTGTCACATTTGCTGATAAAGAGAGGGCAATTAGCAGAGGTCAAGTCCTCCGCTATCTCTTGGTCGGCTCAAAGCAGAACCATACCCTCCACCTGTGGGATCTAGTGCTCAATAAGGTTGTGCAGGAGGTCAACTTTCCGCACGAAAACGAGACCGATCCTATCTGCAGCATCGTCTATCATGCTAAGTCAGGAATCATAGCCGTGGGCCATCCCACTCGCAATTCAGTCTTCCTCATCCACTTGAGTTTGCCACGACACAATATTCCAGCAGGATTGTCTCAGGCTCAATTCATGCAGAGGTTGGCCATGAAAGATGAAACGATACCAAAGGCTGAGTCGACTGCTATCATGAGCGGTATTCGTGAGCTGTCACTATCATCTATCGGCCAGCTGCTCAGCCTCGATGTTGTTGATGCGTCTAGCAACACTAGTGTGCCTGAGGTTGACGACAAGAGCTTGTTTGAAATCTATATCATGCATACTCGTGGTGTTACCGCTCTTAGTCCGAGGAACCAAGATCTCGGCTGGGATGCACAGTCGAAGGTTCTCTATCCTGTCGATGCAGCTGCAGAAAAGATTGTCTCGATCGGAGACTTGCGTCAACCAGTGTTGGGCGAAACAGCTCCTACCCCGATGGAATCGTCGTCAAAAACCGAATCCCCGACTGTGTCTTCTCCTTCCAAGAGAGTTCCATCTCCTTCCAAGAAAGTCGACAAAGTCGCGCCTGCTGCTTCTGAGCCACGCGTCCAGACCCCACCTACTTCTGTGCTAACTCCTGTTCCAACCACTGCTCCCACACCGATTCCTGCTACGAAGAATCTAGCAACGAAGTCGAGCGAACCTGCTGCAGCAAAAACACAAGTATCTCAGCCGTCTCAACCACCAGCCGTCTCTTTATCCAACGGGACTGCAAAGCCAGCTCAGCCAAAGGCTATTCCTCCAACCAACAACAATCCAGCTCCAGTGTCCATGCCGACACTTGGCATGTCTACCCCATCCGACCTTTCCGGGTCAGCTCTTGATGCTAGTGCACTAGCTGAGACCATGTCCAGAGCTTTGGCAAGCACATTGTCAGACGTACTTTCGAAGGTGCTTGGAGATCTGTTTGAAAACCTATACCGCCGTCTGGATGATGACAAGCGTGTGAACGAGGCTGCTGGCTCTGCCAAGCAGGACGCGGTTCTGAGGCTTGTTTCAAGCACACTCACCGACAATGTTGAGAAAAGCCTCAACCGCATTATTTCGAGCACCATTGAAAAGTCTGTCCTGCCTGCTCTTTCTACTACTGTTGCTGCTGCTATTGAGCGCAAGGTCGCAGATGCTGTCGCTCTACAGTTGCAGTCCAGCTTGTCAAAGGACCTACAGTCTGCATTAACTGCTCCAATCGCCTCAGCCATGCAGGATCCGAAGGTCGTCAGTACGCTTAATGATCAGCTCACAAGTAAGGTCACCTCCCACGTTGAGAGCGTTTTCACCACGACTCTCAATCAGACTATCACTCCTGCCTTCCAGAAACTTGCTACAAACTCCGCCAGCAAGATGACAGCAGAGATGGAGAAGCGTGTTGGCCTGCAGGTTCAAGAACTCAACACCCAGCGACAAGCAGATGGAGCCAAGATTGACAAGCTTACGAAGATCACCACCGAGCTTGTGGATAGTGTTCGCGCAATGACTAGTATGTTGGCCGATTCACAAAAGGAAATCATTGGTCTTCAAGCGCAACTCGCCGAACAGCTCGCCGCTACATCCGCACGAGCTTCAGCAGCTCCAGCACGGCCTTCTGACCCTGAAGTCGATGCTTTGGAAGATTGTTGGACGGATGGTCGTCGCGAAGAAGGAACTATCAGGTGGCTTCAATCTACTCGCCGTGTCGAACTCTTTGATCTCTTCTTTGTGAACTGCGATCCAGCTTATCTGACTACCGTCAACCCTATTGTCGCTATGTCTGTCGCCGCCTGCATCACAGAGAGCATGACTACGCATTTGGCTGAGCGTGTTGCATGGTTGGGCGCTGCGCTTCGTGCTGTACATGACACTCAAGATCAGGATACTGTGCAGAACGCGCCGAAGGTTATGGATACCGTCATTCAAAGGTTGAGCAATGAGTATATGGCGTTGATCGAGAAAGATCCGGGCAATGAGTTACTCCCCAGCTTTCACGGTTTGGTGAGGCAGGCAAGGGACTTGAAGGGCTTTGCGATGCTTATGTTGAGCAGGTAGCGGACATGAAGAAGCTGTTCGCTCGATAATATTGAACTTAGGTCGCTAAGGATGTGAATATGCACGGAAACCTGAGTGGTACGAAGAATCGATGTGATATTTGGCCTTCGAGAACGGCGTCCTCAAGCTATCAGTTACAGCTGGGTCGTTTCTGATCTGAAATGAACCTGTATTTACAGTATCTGCTGAAAGAGACCATCTTATCATAATTGCCGTTATTGTCATCCCTGTGTAGCCCTTCTAGCCCCCTCTCACAACCGTGCCTTCCTCGATTTTCTCACTTTCCACCATCGCCAGACATACATGACCATCGCTAACGCTGCAGCCGCCCTCCCGATCAAAGCCAGCAGTACAGCTCTCCTCATGATATCATAATATCCCTCCAACATGAACCCAACACGACTCGATCTAGAGCTTCGTCTCTGCCTCCGTGCTGCACCAAGTCCTGCTATGCCTACCTCGGGTGGTGGTGATCCAGGCGACTTGACACCTTGTTCTGCATCTGCACCCTCCTGTCTTGACAGCCATTTGTCGCCCTGTGACTCCGGCGTGAAGTCGCCATTCTCATTCTTATTCGCGTGATTCGCAAGCGACGGCTCCGCCTCTTCAGCCATCCGTATAGTCATACTCGCACGCCGACCGCGAGGCAGAGGCACGCTGTCCATGCCCACTTCTATTTGCGCCATAGCCGACATGCCATGTTGCACCCCCTCCGTGTCTGCTGCAGCCCGCTTCATGGCGAGCTTCTCGGCTTTGGCGTGCCGAAATCGCCATGATAACGCCCACACAGCCACGCGCACATCCCATGCCGAGAACGTGGGATACGTCCACAAACTCAGCGCGTCATGCGGTGGTAATAGTTCGAGGAAGTCAGCCAGAACGCCTAACGTTAGCCCCCAAAGCAGAAGAGGCTGGTCTGTAGAAGAGGGATGAGGCGCGGCGATGCCGAATTGTTTCTTTGTGGCGTGCAGTGCTGATGCGACGGTCGATGTGAGGCTGTTTTTGTAGGGCAATGATGGCGCGACGGGACCGAAGCCGGAGGCGGAGGGACAGTGGATCGACTCTGAGGGGACGAGTTTGACGGCGGAGAAGAGCATGGAGCCCATTAGGGACCGAAGGATGTGTGTGTAAAGGCCGAATTGGGTGTTTGAGAGACGAGAGGATACGTCTGCGGATTCGTGGGTTCGCATATGTGGGCTGAGGAGGGCGGATAAGGAGGTCCAGTGTGCGGAGGCGACTTCTGTTGGTTGAAGACGGAGAGGAGGTGGTGGAGCAAGGAGCAGGAAGATGTAGGGACAGAGTATCATTAGAGGTTTTGTGCCCCATGAGGCTGTTACTAGACTGCTGGAATCAGTACTGGAGTAGTGGTAGAGGCTGATATTGATCTTACCGTTGAGGCAGATTACCGATCGGTATACATGTTGTGTCGTTTAGGACAATGCCGACCTCCTCTTCTGTCTCACGAATCGCTGCGGCTCTATCGTCTGCATCTTCAGGATCGCGTCGACCTCCTGGCAAGGCTACATGGCCAGTCCAGCGATCTCCTTTCCGTGATGCTCGCTTTATGAAGAGCACTTCTGGTGATCCAGCTTGTACCCAGTCTTTGATGAGATATTCTTCTATTCTTGCTGCATGATCTGCAGGGGTGGGATGGGCGGAGGGTTGTGGTTTTACGAGATAGTCTTGAGGTTGTGGCCAGTGGGAATAGTGCGGGTTTATGCGGATGATCAATGCGACGGAGGCACGCTTGTTGATTTCGGGCGGGCTGGGAACATATGGGTATGGGTGATGACATAGATCGAGAAAGACGGATTTGAGGTGGGGAATTAGGGTCGTGGCTTCCCGTTTTGGCGGCATTATTGCAATGTGTTTCTGATGTGTTTCAGGTCGTGTTTCATGTCGTCAATATTGCCGATCGCATCTCGGACATAACAAGGCGATAAGAATAATTTAGAGTTATAAGCTTGGGCCCAGTACCGAGGATTACCACATACACGTGGGCTGACCAATTGGCTGCAAGGTGCCTCATGCACTCTGACGTTCCCAATGGCCTTGCCCTACAAATTTTGAAACGAGACTGATGCACTCATCTCCATCCTGTCACTACGACCCAGAAGAACAGCTTACATACGTTCGGCGCCCCTCGTTCCTCCCATAATGCATTTCGAGCACAGCCTCAAGCGTACCATCTATCAGCCATGGAAGGATCAATATATCAACTACGGCAAGCTCAAGCTTCTCCTCCGCGACACCAACTCCGATGACGCCGACACCTGGACAGACGAAGATGAGAGCAAGTTCGTCGAAGAGCTTGTCAATGTTCAACTGGAAAAAGTGGCCAACTTCCAGTCCTCGACTGTTCAGAAACTCAAGGACCGCGCTGCAGAGTGTGAAACAAAACTGGAGCCGATTTCCAGCAAGAGTCGGGAGCAGAATGGCAGCGATGAGGAGCCTTCACAACTCGAGCTGGACGAGGGAGAGAAGAATACATTAAAGGAAGTGCTTAAAGAGCTGGATGGAATCACGGAGCACATGAATGAGCTGGAAAAGTACAGCCGCATCAATTATACTGGATTCCTCAAGGCGACGAAAAAGCATGATAGACGACGAGGAGCACATTACAGAGTCAGGCCTTTGATGCAGGTGCGGCTGGCTGAACTGCCGTTCAACAAGCAAGACTATTCTCCTCTACTGTTTCGCTTGTCCACCATGTACTCTTTTGCTCGTCAACAGCTGGAAGGTGGTAAAGGCAGCAGAAAGTTCTCCGAATCACAGACTGGAGTGCAGAAGGGGTTCACATCTCACAGATGTGGGTACATGCGATATGATATTGAACATCATTCATACTAACTGGAAGTAGTCTGGGTTCACCCCGAAAACTTGCTCGAGCTCAAGACGGTTATTCTTAGACGACTACCTGTTCTTGTATATAACCCTCAGTCCTCCAAGATTGCAGACGGACAATTAAAAGACCCAACTGTCACCTCCATATATTTTGATAACCCAGAGTTCTCTCTCTACAACGCCAAGGTTGGCCATGTTGCAGATGCTACCTCACTTCGGGTAAGGTGGTATGATCAGCTTAATAACGCATCTGAAGTCTTCATCGAGAAGAAGACCGTTCACCAAGATGACACGAGCGACGAATTGAAGTTTGTTACCAAGCCTAAGTACATTCAGGGATTCCTAGCTGGCGACTATAAACTGGACAAGGATGTTCAGAAGCTCAAGGATCGTGTTGGCGAGGATTCCGAAGAAGTCAAGAAGTTTCGAGCTTCTGTTTCAGAGGTGCAAAGCTACATCAAGGAAAACAACCTCCAGTCTGTCATCCGCGCCAACTATCAGCGCACCGCATTCCAAATACCTGGCGACGATCGTGTGCGGATCACACTCGACACCAATCTGGCATTGATCCGAGAAGACTGCCTTGACCCCGAGAGACCTTGTCGCGATCCTGACACATGGCATCGCCGGGACATTGATGATGGCGAGATGGACTTTCCCTTTAGCTCAATTCGCAAAGGTGAAATCAATCGCTTCCCCTACGCCCTGCTAGAAATCCGCATTCGTGGCAACAAAAAATATGAATGGGTATCAGAAGTCATGTCGTCTCATCTTGTAAAGCAGATTCCCAGATTCTCAAAATTTGTCCAAGGTGTTGCTCAGCTCTTCGACGACCATGTCAACACGTTTCCCTTCTGGGTTGGCGAGGTTGACACTGATATCCGTCGTGATCCACATGAAGCGTTCGAAGCAGAACAAAACCGTAAGGCGAAAACAGCAGAAGCTGAGTTTGCTGTCGGCAGCATGCTGTCCTCTGTACGTCGTGCCAGTGCTGCCAACTTCAAGCCGAGCACTGTCTCGCCGGTCGGATCTCTGCAGAGATCGATAGCTGGGAAAACGCCCGTCGACACGTCGACCAAGAACAAGGACTCCAAGGCCATCGCGGACCTGACAAGACGTGCTAGTAGCAAACTGACACAGCAAGACGTGACCGTTGCCGAGGAGGACGAGGACGAAGATCAAGCGCCTGATAACGATGGCTACACTGGCTTCCGAAGCTTCCTTCCCCATCTCCCTATGTCCAAGTATGCTGGTCGTCATCGTCATGGACAGGTCAAGTTGCCTCCTGGAGTTTCGGAACCTGCGTATTGGATCAAAGATGAAGGCCCAGTCAAGGTCGAAGCAAAGGTCTACCTCGCCAATCAGCGTACATATATCAAGTGGCAGCACGTCAGCATCCTGCTTGCATCGCTTTCAGTCGGACTGTACAACGCTGCTGGCGAGCACAACAACATTGCTCGTGCTCTAGCTGTCGTCTATACCGTTGTCGCATTGTTCACCGCTCTTTGGGGCTATGGTCTCTACTGGTGGAGGAGTCAGATGATTGCCGCCAGAAGTGGCAAGGATTTTGACAACGCAATCGGTCCTGTTGTGGTATGTGTGTTGTTGATCGTGGCATTATGTGTCAACTTTGGCTTCAAGTGGGATCAGGCGATGAAGGGCAAGAATGGAGCGGGTAGGCCACGACATGGTCATCGTGGGAATGATACTGCGGATGATGAGCTGTTGCAGATGATGGTGGGTGCTGGACAGAGTGTGATGAAGAATGCTACGGAGGTTGTCATGGCTGCTTGGGAGGAGTTGTAAGAACAGAGGGTATTCTTAGTCAGCATATAGAAGTCGCTTATGGCCCGTGTAGGCTCAGCCCCGGCGCTTACGGCTTACAATCGACATGAACATGAACACGTCGCGTTCTTTAAGTGCATTGCCACTATTGAAAACAGTGAAGACCTTTCTTCCCTTGTTCCTAAGGAAGAGCGAAATAAATACCATTATAGCTGCGACATGGCTTTCGAATCTCCTCTATCAGAAGCCGTGTACTTCCAGATCTTGACACTCGTCGATGGCATCGAAGACGAAGACTGGGATGTCCAGTATGTCTTGCACGAGATAACGAGAATCTTGGAGCTTGGATGGAACGTCAATGACAAATACAGAACACCCACTAATGGTGGGAGCGTTCTCTTGTGAGTGAAAGCTCTGCTTAGCAGCCTGCACGTCGTCTGGAACAAATCGCAATCACTTGCGTTGCTACCTGCCGTTCAGCTTGCCTTGTGTCTATCTCATTGCCCTAGCTTACGGTAATCTTCTCATCAAGACTCGTCCTCCCTTATCCCGGTCTGACTCACCTCCTGCTCGAGCACGGCTACGACCCCAACGAAACTTTTCCCTCCGGCAATACCCCGCTCACCCTCGCCGTCGTTTCGAACTGGCCTCCTCAAGTTCTCGATCTGCTCATACATGGCGCCTCGCCTACAGCGTCGCGTCCTCTGCACATTGCGGCCGTTCGCAACAACTTTGAGCTTATGGCTTTGCTGCTCGAACACGGTGTCCCTATTGACCGGGTTGCACAGGCGGTCTTGCCACGTGGCTCGTCCAGGGAGTCACAGCCATATTACTGCACTGCGCTGCATGATGTAGCTAGCAAAGGCTTGTTGCAGAGCGTGCATTTTTTGCTTGAGAGAGGGCTGATCCAACGGTGCTGGATTCTTCTGGAGCGACGCCTGCGAGTAGAGTGCCGGATAACTATCCAGAGTGTCGCGAGCTACTTCTCGCGGCTGCTGATAGGTGGCAGGTGAAGTGATGGTGCGACAAGACTCGTTTTTCCCAGGAGAAGTCAATAGAGTTGGCGGGAAAGGCTGGATTGTGGAACGTAGTATGACTAGGATATCAAACGAGTATGAGACATATCAGCAAGCACGTACACGGACATGTTCGTCTGGTGGGAAAAATAGTATTAATTCGCTATCAAAAGAGCTCGGTCGTGACAACCAGCAATGTTGACACCCTAAGGTATTGAGTACTTTCAACTCCATGTGAGCGAAGGCAGATTCTGGTAAGCCATGGCCACGTTGATACTTTTCTGGCCATTGCTGTTGGTATACTGCACAATACCGCCAACGAGTCTATCCAGCTCGGCACTTCCCTGGTCCTTGTGTGGTGGCTCATATAGATATGGTCCACGTCACCAGTAAAGCCACCCAGGATAAGACGAACCTGTGCCTCCATCGCGCCAATGATTGCGGGATACTCTGGGACCGGTGCATGGCTCTCAGATCCCGGCGTCAGGATCATCACCCGAAGGCCAGGTGCATTGATGAAGTGGTTTGCTAGAGGCGCAAGACCCTGAAGTTTATCAAGACCATCCAGCTCTGGACCATTAGGATCAGTCTCTGGGTTTCTACCAGTAGCGAGGAACTGGGTTATATAGTGCTCTGGGTTTGCCCCCTCATCCAAGTCGAAAGCCTTGTCCTGCCAAAAGTGTGCCATATACATGGCATTTTGGCTGATAATCGTCAACACAGTGCAACCTGCTAACTCTCCACTCCACCACACGAAATCTGGAGGTCTTGTGGTGAGATCGTTGAACAAGGACGTGGTACCGCCAGCTAATTCGTCACCTTCCATAGCCAGACTACGCGCGCCTCTGGCTTGGTTGTTATACCATGCTTTCCATACACGTAAGTCCCGTGCATTTGGTAAAACAGGCCATATCGCCTGATCGCGGAGTTAGGATCGAATCGCTTGAGTATCCGATGCTTCAAATCGTAGAGAAGGTCCTCGAAGTATTCTAGCCACCGCCGATAATATGTGACGCCTCCAGACGAAGGAGGCGTGGATTGTAGTTCAGTCGTGGTCCTCAATGCTGCGCTTCTGGGCTTGTTACACCCAGAGTTTTTTGTCGTCTTGCACTGGCTTCTTCCGACCAGCACACCCTGTATATGCTGGTCGCTTGCTGCTCGTTGAGGTACAAGCATTGGACGTTGTCTTACTTTTGCGGGCAGCAGTGGTCGTCTCGGGTTTACGCGTCTCGCTCGGTTTTTCCGTAGGTTTACGCGGATCTAAAGTGTGCTTCTTCCCGAACACTTTGAATTCTGCTTGGCCATCTTTCTCGACACCTTTTACACAGGCTTGAATGATAGCTGGTGTAGCAGCTATCTCAGCGATGTCCAGAACCTCGCCTGTGACACAAAGAAGGGAACATTATTAGCACGATCAAGCATCTCTGGTCTGGTAAGCATGCACAAGCTGCTCACCTATAATGGGTATAACGTCTTCCAGAAGCTCCAAAGGCGCTAACAGGGCCGGGACAGCAACTCGACAAAAGGCTTTGGCTGCAATGTCGAGTGCTGCGTTCGCTGCTGCGGCCTCTGCTGCAGCCTTCGCAGCATTCTCTGCGTCCTGCTCCAATTGTGCTGCTGAAGGGGAAGGTGTGAACCCTGCACAACAGTACGTCTATAATCCACCGGCACAGCTCTGGTCTACACCTTTATCATGATGATTAGTGTTTTGGACAACTTGGGTTTCGCCATCTGCACAACCACCGATACAGGACAATCCCACTCCTCGAAAACCACGCCACCTGCAGATGCCCATAATTGTACCATCGTCGCAACACAATGTCTGATATTTTTTCTTCGGACATCGTGAACTGGTAGAGAGCTGGCCCGGTTGACCATTCATCTGCGTCACAGCGTTCGTCCCAGGTCGACATGACTGTCCACAATCGGCGGTATAACAAGTAACTCCTGCTTGCTGATCTGCAGACATCTGATTGGCAGTACTCTGCTGAGAAGGTGTGACACCAGCAGTGTTTCCAACTTGCATGGTGGAGCCCTGATCTACCTGATCCATAGCCCATACCATTGTCCCACTAAGACACCGAGAGTTCGCAAAGTCTTGCTTCTGCTGAAAAGTGTCACTATCATCATACGAGACCCACTGATTGTTGTCCCAAGTAATCCACTTGACTGCTGCAGTCTTGTCCCAAGTAGGCGTCACGCCATTAGAAGATATGATGGACTGAATCTCTTGGTTATCCAGTATGCCAGATGCAGCAGAGCAAGAGCCAGGGTTTGCGCAACCGGAAAATTGGCAAATACCATTCGGCGCCTTGCAAGAGGGGTCGCTGAGAGTGAAGCTTCGTCCATAGTACGCTAATCCCATGACAACTTTGCTGGGATTCACACCAGCATACCACAACAGGTCCAGGCCGGCGTCTATCTCGGTGACGTTAGTATGGGGCCTTATATAGGGACCGACATTGACCGATTGATTGTCCCACACGCCATGAAGGTCATAAGACATGAGGCCAAAGTAGTCTATCCAGGGTTGCATGGCCACCAGATCAAAATGCTGCAAATACCAGTACGACGTCGGTAGAGTCAAGGACAGACCATATTTCGTTCCAAAGGCGGCTCGAAGATCCTTGACCAGCGCGACATAGTTCTCGGTGTCTGCGGGTATGCCTCCTCGATCATCTGCTCCAGGATATTCCCAGTCAAGATCCACACCGTCGAAGCCGTAAGTGTTCATAAAGCTTATCAATCCGTTGATGAAGGTCTGCCGATTCGAGGCTGAGCTTGACATATCGCTGAAGGCAGTCCTTGTGCTGCCCGGATCAGTGAAGCTCCAGCCTCCTACTGAAACCCATGTTTGGAGTCCAGAGTACCTGTTCTTCAGAGCAGTGAAACGAGAGTAGAGTTTTGCACTGCTGTCGTCTTCCTTCACTTACACTGCCACAATACCTTGTCCATAAGCTGCATCACTTTCAATATTTCCCATCCATGTGTTGTCTGACTGCCTGCATGTTCTGATACATAAAACACAGCCGCAGTCAGCGGAACCCAGCCTCGTTGACCCTTTCCACTGAATAAGTTGAAAACATGCATCGATTCCGTCGTTCCAATTCATTGATTCAGCACCCAATACGATGTTTTCAGCAGTAATAGTCTTCTACTACCTGGCTCTACAACAGCAGACCACGGCATTCAATCTATACCCTGATGTCGATCCTACTCTTCTTGGTGTAGTTCTGGGCATCAGTGATGATTGTCTACAGGCACTGTAGGTTTTGGTGTTTTCACGATTCGGGATGTACCCATCCGTAGGCTCATTCTGATGCCCGATGTAGGAACCAGACTGTTACATGCGACGACGACCTTTTTAGGTGGACGGTGGAAGTTGACAATGTAAGAACACCACTTGCTCACGAACTGGCCTCGTACCAAATCTACCAATTACACCACTTCATGATGTTGTATTAGTACTTCTGGAGCACGGACAACGTGACTTCACTATGCACTAATACATGTGAACAGTCCGTTCATATATGGAACGATAGCGTAACAGCCTCCTGTATAAATGATACCATTCCTCTCTTCGGAAGCTTGGTACCGGCAGATAGTATCGCAGGGCGGTATGCTGAAGGAGTTGGGCTTGCATGTCTCCAGCCTCAGTGAGCATGACTATCAAACCCTTCACATTTGTAGCACTTACCTGCTAACAGATACAATAGGACAGACCCGACCACTTGGTGTATGATCGAATCACTAAACTGGACTGGCTCAGACATCATTCGGCCAGACTGCTCTGTAAATGCAAGCGACATTTCTTGCACAGATCCTTATTCTGTGGATCCAGAAAATGAACGCATTGCTAACCTGTACGACAATTCAATGGTATTATTATTTCCGAAGACCGACTCATAGCAGACTGCGCTTACACAGATATAGCTCTGTAGTGACTGTTTTGTCAGTATGCTGCATCAACGCCTCATGTCGCCATATTTGCCAGATTTGGATCATTCGGATTACCTCGTCGGACAATTCTATGACGTTTAAGCCGTCTGTACTACTACACTGGCTACTGAACTCACCACGCGGTCTTTACCTAACTACGACTCCTTACCAACACCTGGCCATATACGCCTCTTTCGCCTGCTTTCGACTCAAATATTACGTGCCCAGGTGGGCAAGTGCTCGGTGCATGGCCAACTACCAGTGCCTCCAGCGCTGTAAAAATGATTACCGCGGCTGCGAGACTGCCGCAAGCATCCACGGATTCAGCAGCAACTTCTTCAGGCAGTTCAGTCCGCCGTGCTAGCACAGGCTGTAATGATCTTTCGGAAAGCCTAGGTGTCACAACAGGCGACCTCTACTACGCTACAGGGAGTAGCAACTGCACACTACCACCGTTTCCGATATGCCTTCCAACCACTTGTAACCTTACAAACGTACCTGAAAACGCCACATGGTAAGTAGTATAAGGTCTCAGTCGACGTGCGTTGTACTGAAAGGGAACAGTGACAGTCTGGCGGCGAGCTTCTCCACTTCGATAGCCCAATTACTTATCTGGAATCCGAACATAGTTGGACTGTGTGATGACCTCTTGGCGGGCCAGTATGTTTGTCAGAGGTAAGTCCACAACAAAACTATGCATACCTTTGGCTAGGAGATCTTATGCTTCGATACTGACGAAGAATCAGTGCACCAGGTGGGACTTACGTACTGCCTCCGGTACCACCAGGATCCAACGGAGGAGCAGCAGGTGCTGGCCGCGGTGGCCCGTCTCAGGTTGGCCCAGTTAATGGCACCTCGATGCCGACAGCTGTAGTCAGTGACGGTACCGCTGTGCCATCTCCAACACAATCAGGCATTGCTGAGAATTGCAACCATTTCGTGCAAGCAGGGTCGGGCGACTATTGTTATAGCATCGCAGAAACTTACCAAGTTACTCTACAATGTCTGGGTCAGTGGAACACCATTCTCGGTACCAATGGAAGCAATTGCAGTACTGAGTTCTGGAGTGGGTACTATTACTGCGTGAATGTGACCGCTGTGCCCACTCCAGTACAATTAGGCATTGCTAGCAACTGCACCGAATTCGTGCAAGCAGGGCCTGGCGACTACTGTTATAGCTTCGCAGAAACCTATCAAGTTACTCTTCAATCTCTAGGGCAGTGGAACACGATCCTTGGCACCAATGGAAGCAATTGTAGTACTGAGTTCTGGAGTGGCTCTATTACTGCGTGGGCGTAGACGTCCCAGTGACAACGTCAACCTCAACCTCTCTGCACGCACGATCTATATCGTCTGGCTAAACGTCACCAAGCTCGGTAGGTGACTTGTGGCAAGAGTATATCGGAGGACGCTTACTTTGGCACTAGGCTGTGCAAGTCGTGGATCTTGTTCGTTGTTGCTTCTTCTTGTCTTTAGGCAATAATGCAGTCTATACTACTCTCAACAGGTGCTGCCTTGTGTAAGCCTCTCATTTGACACACACGCGTGCAGTCGTGATCAAAGTCTGAACCCTGACCAGTACAGTTTGAGTTTGAGTCATGAGACAATTATGCACATTATACACTGTTATGCACGTTGTGCATGGACGTCGAAGGCTTTTCCCCAAGCAAAAAAATCGCAAAAACAAATACTTTACATACAGCAACTGAAATTCGCATGTGGTCACCCACCATACTACTACGCAGTCGATCTGTGGCTTAAATAGGGCAGAGCGAACGGGATGCCTTGTTCTCCACAGTCTATGGCCGTATGTGCT